>ERZ773022.136-NODE-136-length-73250-cov-4.807965_pt1 | contig 73250 bp, 64 predicted proteins | sample MGYA00580839_ERZ773022 | MGnify/ENA primary metagenome ERZ773022 (study PRJEB29015, sample SAMEA2738020) | human oral metagenome | biome: human oral; feature: human-associated habitat; material: dental | place: China | collected 2044 ...
CACCGGAGCCGCCTACTGCCTCAACACCGACAAACAAACCGTCCAAATAGCACAATACTGAACCTCCACTTTCCTTCGCGCTCGGCGACGTCGTCTCACGCGAAATGAGGCCTTTTCGCGCCGAGCAACGTCGTCTCGGGCTAGGCTGTCGTCTCGTGGCAGGCGGCGTCTCCTCGCGCCGTGCGACAAGAACTCGAAGGAAGGCCTTGGAAAGCCTTGTCGCATACACATCAGGCTTGCCGGATGCGGGCTGCCGTTGCTGTGTCCTTTTCCCACGTTCCCACGCGTGCTGGGAGGGATCACCGCGTCCCTTTGTCCGGTAGCGGGTCCTGACCCTTTTCCCACGTGCGCTGGCAGGGATCATGGGGTGTTGACGGAAAGGGCGGTTATGCGATTCCGTTGCTCACGCGCGTTGGCGGGGACCACGCACGCTGGGAGGGATCGCGTGCGCCTCTTGGACTTGGATCTCGCAATCATTCCTTATTCCGTGCGGGCAGAGAGCATGACATCCTCATTCACGTCCGAATTGCGATCGGCCACCTTGTCCCCCGCGGGCAGTGAGCATCAGAATGGCAATTGTCGAAACGGCAGCGGATCACATATGCGCCGAGTCTGTCCCGAACTGTACGCCGGGGGCTGGGGGCGGGTCACATACGCGCCGGGTCCGTCACATAAGCCCTCAAAAATCGCCCGATTTCCTCGAAGGCCCGCTCCCGCACCTCGCGTCGGGAGAAAGTGACGTCGTGGACAGCGTCGTCGAGCTTGACGAGCGTCGTGTGGCTCCCCAGCTCAGGCACGCGTTTCCAGATTTGTTTGACGTCAAGCACCGAGTCGACCGCCCGGAAATCCTCGCTCCAGGTGTTTCCGGTCAGCGATCGCGCGGACGTCAAGACGAGGATCGGACATCCGACGTCGAGGCCGGCGGCCACGCGCGCATGGCCGTTGAGAACGGCCGACAGCCAGCCCGGACGCACAGGCGCGCCCGATCCGGTGCGAAACTCGGGCTTCGGATTCCATCCCGTTGTCCAAAATGGGTCGTCCGACCCCTCGTGCCCGGGAACAGCCTCGGCGCCGGGATCGGGCCGCCAAGCCGTGAGGGCCCGCTGGTAGAAGTCGTCTTCGGCCGTCGGCAAAACAAACGTCGGGGACGTGCGGGCGAGAATTTCGACGACGGGGGCTCCCGCCTGCCGCATCCCCGTGGAACCGTGGTACTCCAGCCACGGCGAATTCAAGACGAGCCCGTCCGCCGCCCCGGGATGGCGGTCAGCCCAGAGCGCGCAAGCCAATCCGCCCGTCGAATGGCCGTAGAGGACCAGCGGAATCTTCGGCCCGAGCTCCCCGTATATGAGGTCGCGGCAGATGTGAAGCTCGTCGTCGTACTCGTCGAAATCGCGAATGTAGCCAAACGTCTGCCCCTCTCGAAGCGAACGGCCATACTTTCGCAGATCCACCGCGTAAAACGCGCCGCCGATCGAATCGACATAACGCGCTAGCTCAGTCTGATAAAAATAGTCGTTCCACCCATGGACGGCGAGAAACGCGAACGCCGGGTTTCGAGGATTGGCCTTCCGGCCCTTCGGTTCGGGGCTGCGCTCTATTTCGGCGCCGCGTTCCCTCTCGGCGCCGCGTTTCCGCTGGTCGGTGCGTTTCTGTTCTGCATCGGGTTCTCTTTCGGCGGTGCGTTTCCCCTCTGCGCTGCGCTCCCGCTCGGCGCCGGGGCCGGCGTTCTCTCCTGGTAAATGCGGTGCAGCGTCGGGGGCAGCGGTCTTCTCCGACGAATACGCTGCAACGCTGAGATCTGCGGTCCCTTCCGGTGAATGCTGTGCAACGCGCGAATCCGCGGTCTTCTCCGGTGAATTCTGGGCGACGTCGGCGCGTGCACGATCCGCTTTGCCTGCTTCGACATTGGACGTTTCGGGCCGGTAGCACACGACGGTCGTGACGACGGCGCCCTCCTCGTCGTCGGGAAGGGAGAATGTTCGAGCAAAGAAACCCGGTCCCAGGAAATCCGGCTCCCATCTTTCTGCCATGGCTATATCCTGCCACGCCAAACCCGACTTGGCTTGCTTGGACAGCGGCTCCAGATCGGAAGAAAACCTCTAGACGGGCGGGCCGCAGCTCTAGACGGGAAGCGTCTCTAGACGGATAACGGGCCTTAGACGGACAGCAGCTCTAGACGGGGGCTCTAGCGACTGAAAGCGGCTTCGGGCGGGTGGCTCTAGCGACGGAAAGCTGCCTTAGACGGGCGGCGCTTAAAAGCCCTTTCGCGCTTTATAGTCGCCAGCTTTGGCACTTATGATGGGCCAAGGCACTTTTCATGCCTAAATGATCGCCGCCATGTTCTGTCGCCGCCGTCGAACTTCTAGCGCGCCGCCGACGCCTTGGAAGGCGCATCGGCCCGCGCATTGGCGCTTGGACGGCCGGGCTAAGCCCGACCCTCGTCGAGCTCGCTCAAAAACTCCCTCAAAATCGCCGTGACCTGGTCGTTTTCGATGAGGAATCCGTCATGGCCGTGGCGCGAACGGACGGTTGCCACGCCCTTGCAGCCGGGCAGGGCGGCCGCCAGCATCCGCATGTCTTTGGGATAGAAAAGCCGATCGGAGTCGACCTCTACGACGAGAGCCGGAATCGTCATATTTTTGAGCACCTTGTCCACGCCGCTGCGGCCCCGCCCGATGTCATGCGTCATGAACGAACGCGTGATGACGAGGTAGGAATTGGCGTCGAAACGCATGGCCAGCTTATAGGCGTGGTAATCGAGATAGCTCTCGACGGCGTAGCGCCCGCCGTGAAGAGGATCCTCGCCCTCTTGGGCGTTGCGGCTGAAACGCGTATCGAGCTCAGGCGCGCAGCGATAGGTCAGGTGGGCGATTTCCCGCGCGAAGCCGAGGCCGAAGGCGGGGCCGTCGCCCTCCGGCGCGTCGTAGTAGTTTCCTCCCCGCCATTTTGGATCGCCTTGAACGGCCTTGAGCTGGAAATGCGCGAAGGCCACCTGCTCGGCCGTGGAAGCCGGCCCCGAGACGAGCACGGCGATGGCCCCCACCCTTTCCGGGAACGACGCCGCCCATTCCATCGTCCGATTCCCTCCGAAGCTCGCGCCGGCGACCAGCGCCCAGCGTTCGACCCCGAGCAGGTCGGCGAGCTTCGCCTCCGCCGCGCACATGTCGCGGATTGTCGCCTCGGGGAATCGGGGCCCCCAAGGCCTGCCGTCGGGCGCCAGGTCGGCCGGGCCGGTGGTTCCCTGGCATCCGCCCAGAACGTTGGGGCACACCACGAAGTACCGGTCAGTGTCGATGGCGAGGCCGGGGCCGACGATGTCCTTCCACCACCCCGACTTCCCGTCGCGGCTCGTCGCGTGCGAATCCCCCGTCAGAGCATGGCACAGAAGGATGGCGTTGGAGGCGTCCTCGTTCAGCTTCCCCCATGTTTCGTAGGCCATGCGCACGTTCGGCAGCCGCCCGCCGAGCTCCAGCTCGAGGGGGCCGACGTCGGCAAACTGCCGCTCGCCCGGGTCGTCCCCCTCGCGCCACGCTCCGGTGACCGGAATCGTCAGGCGCGGGCGCGGATAATAGCCGGTGTCGAAGTCTCCGACGGGCTCGGCGTCGGTGACGTGGTCGAGTGGCGGGTGCCCGACCAGAAAATTCGGCAAGTTGATTGGCATCTGCTGGCTTCCGTTCGTGGGTGTGCCCCTGCCCTCGGCCCGCGATGGGCCGAGGGACGCCGATTGGCCGAAGGTCGACGTCCGGGCCGACGGTCGGCGATGGCCTGACTTGCGCCGCTCGGGCTGAAACGGGCGCTCGGGCTGAAACAGACGGTCGGCCTGAATCGGGCGGTCGGCTTGGCGGTCGGCGATCGACTGCGACATCGCTGTGTTCAGGCCGTCGCCGCGGCGATCGCCTGATCGAGGTCGGCCAGGATGTCCTCGATCGACTCGATGCCGATCGAGAGGCGAACCGTCCCCGAGGTGATTCCGGCCGCCAGCAGCTCCTCCTCGGTCATCTGCGAGTGGGTGGTCGAAGCCGGATGGATCGCCAGTGAGCGCACGTCCCCGACGTTCGCCACGTTGGAAAACAGCTTGAGCGCCTCGATGAAGCGCTTTCCGGCGTCGGCGCCGCCTTTGATTTCGAAGGTGAAAACCGATCCCGCGCCCTTCGGCGCGTATTTTTGCGCGAGCTCGTAGTAAGGCGAGGAGACGAGGCTGGAGTGGCGGACCGATTCGACGCCCTCGTGCCTGTCCAGGAATTCGACGACGGCCTTCGCGTTGGACAGATGCCGCTCCACCCTGAGCGAAAGGGTCTCCAGCCCCTGAGCCAGAAGGAAGGCGTTGAAGGGGGAGATGACGGCGCCGGTGTCGCGCAGCAGCACCGCGCGAATCCTCGTGACGAACGCGCCGGGCCCGATGGAGGCGAATGTCAGGCCGTTGTAACTCTCGTCCGGCTCGGACAGCAGCGGGAACTTGCCGTTCGCCCAGTCGAAGTCGCCCTTCTCGACGATGGCCCCGCCGAGCGATGTGCCGTGGCCGCTGAGGAATTTCGTCGTCGACTCGACCACGATGTCCGCGCCGTGTTCGAAGGGCCTGACGTTGTAAGGCGTGCCGATCGTGTTGTCGACGACCAACGGAACGCCGTTCTGGTGCGCGATTTCCGAAAGGGCCTCGATGTCGAGGATGTCGCCCTTGGGATTGGGGATGCTCTCGCCGTACAGGGCGCGGGTGCGGTCGTTGACGAGCGCGCGCCACGATTCGGGGTCGTCCGGATTCTCGACGAATCTGACGACGATGCCGACCTGGGCAAGGGTGACTTTCAGGAGGTTGTACGTGCCGCCGTACAGCGACGGCGACGCGACGATCTCGTCGCCTGCCTGGGCGAGGTTGAGGAATGTGTAAAACTCTGCGGCCTGCCCCGAGGCGACGAGGAGCGCCGCTGCGCCGCCTTCGAGGGCAGCGAGCCTTTCCTCGAGGACCCCCTGCGTGGGATTGGTGATGCGCGTGTAGATGTTTCCCGGCGCCGTCAAGGCGAAGCGCCCGGCCGCGGTTTCCGCGTCGGGGAAAACGAAGGACGTCGTCTGGTGAATGGGAAGGGCGCGAGAGCCGTAGTCGGAATCGGGGGTCTGGCCCGCGTGGATCTGGAGGGTGTCGAAGCCCCATTTCTTGTCGGTCATTTCTGCTCCTTTTGAGTTCCGGGGCAAGTAGACACGGCAGCGCGACGACGGTCGCATAGTTCTCGCTTATGTTCAGCTGCCGAGCAAGCCCGCGTGGGACAATGTGCGGATGGCTTGCAGCGCAGCGCCGGGCCGGTGAGCGGGGCGTGCGCTAGTTGGGCATTCGCATGAACATGACCCTAAGCATAGACGCCCCGGGGGAGGGCAGGTCAAGCTGAAGGCGCCAGGTCAAGCTGAAGGCGGCGGGCGGCCGGTCAAGCTGAAGGCGGCCGGTCAAGATGCGGGAGGCAGGTCAGGCTGAAAGCGGTCGGTCAGGCTTGAGGGCGGCGGGCCGGGGTGTGGGCGGCCGGTCGAGACGGCGAAGGCGCCGATCTTGACCGTGCGAGCGTCCTCCGCCGCGAGAGGCTTTTGGCTTTGGGCCGGGCAGTGTGCGGTGAGCAATTCTGGATTGCGGCGGCAAGCGCAGCTTCGGCGTCGTCGGGTCGAATTACCCGCGTGTTATTCGTGTGAAAAGTGTTACCGATGTGCTATTGGGAGGGTCGGTGTTATATATTTGTGATCATTGTGAACAATGTTCGTGATGAGGAGCTCGGGAGGCGGGCTTCCGCTCGGACACAAAGAAACCGGAGGAATACGTGAGTATTCGCAAGTGGTACAAGGGTGCGTCGGGGGCGATTGCGTTGGCGCTTTCGGCCGCCGTCGTCCTTCCGGCTCGCGCCGACGACGGGGGCGACGCCGACATCGCTGCTTCGAAGGAGGCCGAGCAGCACACAAAGGCGGACATCTCCAACACGGAGGCCCGTTTGACCCAATTAGGCGTGAAAGCGAACAGGCTCAAGGTGGGCGCCGCCAAGGCCGAAGCCGCGTCGATTGCCGCTCGGCAGCGGCTTTCGACGTCGATCGGGGAGGCGATGGGCGCCCAGGACGCCGTGGACTCTGCGGACAAGCAGGTCGACGCCGCGCGCAGGCAGCTTTCGGGAGTCTCGACGTCGATCTACAAGCACGGCGCCCGGGCGGTGGCCGGAGGGCGCTTCAGCCTGGGCGCCGCAGACTACCGCCAGGCGCGGGAAAAGGCCCGCGCCTACAGAATCCTCGCAAACAAGACGAACCGGGACCTCCAACGTTTCAAGAGCGCGCGGTTTGAGGCTGCGACGCTGCAAAAGAAGGCCGACGACAAGGCGGCGGCCGAGAAGGACGTGGCGCAGAAGGCCGACGAGGCGTCGGCCGAGGCTTCGCGCGTGGCCTCCGACGCGGAAACCGAGATTCGAACCATTTCGGCGGAGCGCGATCGTTTGATTTCGAAGCTGGCCGCTCAAAAGGGGACGACGGCGGAACTGGTGCGCAGGCAGCAGGACGAAAAGGAGGCCGCGGCCAAGGCCGAGGCCGAGCAGGAGTCGCAGCGGGTCGTCCAGACCGCGAACGAACGGGCATTGCGGGCGGCATCCCAGGAGGCGGCCCAGCAGACGTCGTCCCAACAGGACGGCGGGCAGCAGACCGGCGTGCAACGGGCCGAATCCTCAAGCGCGGCGGAAGCCGCCCCCGCGGAGGAGGGCGGCGAGAAGCCGGCGGCGGCCGATCCTTCTGCTTCCCAGGCTGCGGGCTCGCAAGCGGGGGCTTCTCAGCCGACGCCCGCGCAGGAAAAGGCGCCCGCCTCAGAAAAGCCTTCGGGCCAGGAGCAGGCGGCGGCTTCTCAGCCGGCACCCGCGCAGGAAAAGGCGTCCCAGGCTGAGGCGCAAGAGCAGAGCCAAGCCTCGAAGCGCGCCGAGGCGGAAAGGCAGCGGCAGGCCCAAGCCGCAGCGCAAAGGCGGGCCCAAGCCGCCGCGGCGCAACGCCAGGCGCAGCAGGCCGCCGCGGAAAAGCAGGCCGCTCAACAGCGGGCGGCGGAACAGCAGCGAGCTGCAGCCGCCCAGCGCCGCGCTCAGGCGGCGGCCGCGCAGCGCCAAGCCCAGCAGGCCGCGGCTCAGAAGGCTGCGGAGCAAAGGGCGGCAGCCCAAGCTGCGGCCCAGAAGCAGGCCCAAGAGCGGGCTGCCGCTGAGGCCGCTCGCCAAAAGCAGGCTCAGGCAGGCGGCGGGTCTTCCTCCGCCGTCGGCGCGCAGATCGTCGCCTACGCGCGCCAATTCGCCGGAGTCAGATACGTGTGGGGCGGAACGAATCCCTCAAGCGGATGGGACTGCGTCGGCTTTACGCATTACGTCTACGCCCACTTCGGGCGCGAGACTCCGCGGCGGACGGGCAGCTACCTCGGCCAATTCTGGAAGGGCTACAAGGCAGTTCCCGCCTCGCAGCGCCAGCCTGGCGACCTCATGTGGTGGCCGGGGCACACCGGAATCTACACGGGCAACAACATGCACATCGCCGCGTGGAATCCCTCGATGGGAACACAAGAGCGCAAGGTGTGGGGGAGTCCGGTCTACCTGCGCATCGTCGGCTGACGGGCGGACAGTCGGCGCAAATCAACGGCCGACCGGGGCGGTTGGTCCCGCTGCCGCATGGGAAAAGATCGGCCGTCGGCCGCGCGCATGGGCATAATTGGCGCGCGGCCGGCGGGCGTGTGGAGGCGCCGTCGATGGCTCACGACGCCCGGCGCGGCATCCGACGCCGAGCGCGAGCCGAGGGCTCATGGCCCGGGCCTCGCGGCGGCCAACGGAGGCGAAGCACGCGCGAAGGGGCGGGCCGACGGCCCGCCCCTTTTGCAAATCATTCTTGTTGGAAGCGGCTTTTGCCGCAGACGGGCCTCGCCGGCAGACGCCTGGCGGCGGATTGTTTCTGGCTATCACGGCCGACGTTCCCGCCGCCTTTCCCGCAGACGCGCGACGGCAGAGGTCTGAGACTTTCGTCGCGCACGGGGCTTGCGGAGGGCAATGACTTTTGACGCCCGTGGCCCTTGGGCTCTCAAAACAGGTTGCCGCATATGTGCGTGTCTCATACATACGTGTTAACCTGTATGTATGAGACGTTCTGCTGAAGACGCGAAGCGAACGCGTCTGTCGCTGTGCAAGGCGGCGCTGATGGTTTTCGAAAAAAAAGGGTGGCGGGGGGCGACGTTCGAGGCGATTTCCGAGCGTGCGGGGGTGACGCGCGGCGCGTTGCACCACCATTTCGGCGACAAGCGCGCGTTGCTGCGCGAAGCGCTCTCGTGGGGGTGGTCCGAATACGGCGAACGGCTTTTCGCGGAGTCGGACGGCGACGTCGAGGCGGCGTCGTGGTTGTCCGGCCTGTTCACCGCGTACGTACGGCTGCTCTCTGAAAACCTGATGTTCAGAGCTCTGGCCTACACGACCGTGTTCGTCGCGCCGCAAGGGTTCGGGCGCGTTCCCGCGAAGGCCTCGAATCCGGCCGAGAAGGCCCCCGGGGCAGGCGGGGAAGACGCCGACTCGGTCGAAGAAAACTTTGCGTTAGACGAGAAGACCCCCGAATGGGGCGAGAAAGCCTCTGGATGGGCTGAGAAAAGCTCGGGGTTGGACCGTTGGCACGCGCGAATCGCCGAATTGCTCGCCTCGGCCTCGCTCCCCGCGGGCGCGTTGCCGCCGGATCAGATCGCGAGCCTGACGCTCGTGTTGCTGCAAGGGTTCACCGTTACGGCGGTGACCCGGCCACAAGACCTTCCGCAGCCCCAAGACCTCAACGCAGCGGTCGCTGCTCTGGTGAGGGGGTTGCTCTCCTAGAAAGACTTTGATTCTCATGACTGTTCCATACAATCCCCCAACCGGGGGAACCACGCCGGCGCGAGCGCTCGTCGTGTCGTCGGCCGCCCTGTTCACGGACATGCTTGTGCATGGTTTGGCCGTTCCGGTTTTGCCGCGTCTTCCCGCGGTAGTCGGGGCGGGGTCGGCTGCCACGGGAGTGTTATTCGCCTCCTACGCCGCGGCGATGATCGTCGCCACCTTGTTCGCCGGCCGCGTCGTCGATCGGCACGGCCCTCGAACTCCGCTGCTGATCGGACTGGGCGGGCTGGCTGCCGCGACGCTGCTTTTCGCAACCGGCGGCCCCTACTGGCTGCTGATGGTCGCCCGCCTTGCCCAGGGCATCGCGGGCGGCATGTCCTGGGTGGCCGCACTCTGCCTCATCGCTGCGACTACGCCGATGGAAAAGCGCGGCCAGTCAATGGGCGTCGCGCTGTCGACGATCACCCTCGGCGTGCTCGTCGGCCCGCCGCTGGCAGGGCTCCTCGTCGAGCATTTCGGCACCGCGTCCCCCTTCTTGTTCGCCGCCGCCGTGGCCGTCGTCGACGGCGTTATGCGGATCATACTGGTGAAAGAATCGCCCCGGGTCACGGACGACGCCGCAGGGCCCCTCGCCGTGCTGAGGGTGCCGGGGTCCCTCTCGATCGTGCTCGCCGTCGTCGTCGGCGCGGCGGTGCTCTCCGGGGTCGAGCCGGTGCTGCCGGTGCACCTGAAAGCCAGTTCGCTGACCGTCGGGCTGCTCTTCGGGCTTGCGGTGCTCGCCTCGATCACGGTCAATCCGATCGTCGGGCGCTTCGTCGCAGCCGTTTCGCCTCGGCTCTTCGTCGGAGGCGGCGTTATCGCCGCCGCGACGGCGCTCGCGGTGATCGGCGTGGCCGACGAAATGTGGCAGACAAGCGCCGGCATGGTTCTCCTCGGCGCGTCCTCCGCGCTGCTCCTGACGCCCTCGACCACGCTCATGAGCCAGCAGGGGAGCCGTTCCGTCCCGCCCACGCTGGGCGGGTCCTTCGCCCTCTACAATCTCGCCTACGCCGGCGGGCTGGCGGGCGGTCCGCTCCTGACCGGGTTCGCCGTCCAACGTGCAGGGTTCGCCGCGGCGATGGCCATCGCCGCCACGGTGCTCGTGTGCCTGGGGATCCTCGCCGTCGCGCGGCTCCCGCGTTCGCTTCGGGAGCAGGCGGATTTGGCCTAGCCGCGCGCCTTGCGCTTCCCCTCGGCGGCATGCCGCGCTTCAGAGGCGGGCGGCATGCCGCCCGCCTCGGCAAGTCTCAGCAGTGGTCGTAGTAGTGCTCGTCGAGGGCCCGCTGGAAGGACGCCTTGATCTCCGCCTCGGCCTCTTCGCGGCCGACCCAATGCGCGCCCTCGACCGACTTTCCGGGTTCGAGGTCCTTGTACACCTCGAAGAAATGCTGAATTTCCAGGCGGTGGAACTCGGAGACGTCGTCGATCTCCGTGCGCCAGGAGGCGCGCTGGTCGCCCGCGGGAACGCACAGGACCTTGTCGTCTCCGCCCTTCTCGTCGCGCATTCGGAACATGCCCAGCGCGCGGCAGCGTATGACGCACCCGGGGAAAGTCGGCTCGTCGAGGAGCACGAGGGCGTCGAGGGGGTCCCCGTCCTCGCCGAGGGTGTCGTCGATGAATCCGTAGTCGTCCGGGTAGCGCGTCGAGGTGAAAAGCATGCGATCGAGGCGAATGCGGCCGGTGTGGTGGTCGAGTTCGTACTTGTTGCGGTTGCCCTTGGGGATCTCGATGGTGACATCGAACTCCATCATGTGCGCACTCCTTCGTCGGTCGCCCGGCGTGCGATGGCCGCCGGACCATGCGAAACTTGCATAGTGAAACGGATGACGGTCCTCGCGACGGCTTTGGCTGTGGCCCTCGGCGGCTACGTCGTTGCCGATGCATACGATATTACCCCGGGCTTTCTCACCACGCGGCCCACAGAGAGCGAAGCGCTTCCCTATCCCAGCGTTTCCTCCGCTTCCGCCCCTGAGGCGCTCCCGTCGTGGAACGCGGACGCCAAAGTCGACAACGCTGCGGTCACCTCTGCGCTGGGCTCGCTCGCCGCCTCTCCCGAGGCGCACGGACACGTCTCCGCCGTGGTGGCCGACGTCGCCACCGGCAAGACGATCGCCCAGCTGGAGCCCGACGCCGCCCGTGCGCCGGCGTCGAACATGAAAATCGTGACGGCGGCCGTCGCCCTGCGGGTTCTGGGGCCCGAGACGACGCTGAAGACGACGGCGAAGATCGAGGGCAAGACGCTCTATCTCGTCGGCGGAGGCGACGCGCTCCTCGGGGCCGGGGGCCCGAATCCCGCGTCCGTCAACGGAAGGGCGGGAATCGGCGAGCTTGCCGACAAGGCCGCCGACGCCGCCCGCAAAGCCGGAGTCACCGAGGTGGCCGTCGATTCCTCCCTCTTTTCCGGGCCCCAGCGCAATCCCAGCGTCACGGGCGGCAACGCATCCTTCGTCATGGAGCTGCGCCCCCTGGCCGTCAACCAATCGCGCAACTCCGGCAAGGCTTACACCGCGAACCCCGACATCCAGGCGGGGCAGGCCTTCGCCAAGGAGCTGGCCGCCCGCGGGGTTCCCGTTTCAGGCTCCGTCCGCCGCGGCCAGGCCCCGAAGCAGGCGCGGGAAGCGGCTTCCGTGGAGTCAGCCCCCGTCCGCGACCTCGTCGACTTCATGCTCAAGCATTCGGACAACACGACGGCGGAGATCCTGGGCCACCTCGTCGCGGTCAAATCGGGCGAGCCGGCGAGCTTCGAGGGCGCAGGCCGGGCCACGCTGGCCGATCTGAAGAAGATCGGGGTGAAGGCCTCCGGCGTCGTCATCGACGACAACTCGGGGCTTTCGCCGAAAAACCGGCTGAGCGCCTCCCTGCTGAACGAAATCGTGAAGAAGGTCGCCTCGTGCGACGGCTGCGCCCTCGAATCGATCACGTCGGGCTTCCCGGTTTCCGCGCTCGACGGCACACTGGACGACAGGATGCACGGCAGCGCGGCGGCCGGCAAAGTGCGCGCGAAGACCGGAACGCTGTCCAACGCCGCCTCGCTTTCCGGTTTCCTCGAAACGAAGAGCGGCAGGCTGCTGACGTTCTCGATACTGATCGACGGGATCCCCGACGGCTCGTTCACGTCCGCCAGGCACGCGATCGACGGCTTCGTCGTGTCCCTGGCGGGCGCCTGAGGAGCGCGGAACGCTGCGCTGGCGGCGAAAAAGGCGGGGTCGGCGATGGCGTCTGCCCGATCGCGGGGATACGGTTGTCTCCATGGCGACGATCAACCCTGAAATGTCACGCTCCGTAGCCCGCTGGCTTTCCGGCGCGGGTCCGTCCGTGTCGGCGACCCAGGCGCGCGCGGTCGTGGACCAGCTGCACTCGCAGGCTCGCCGCGCTCCTGAGATCGTCGCCGACGTCACCGGCCTCTCCGAAGCGGCGGCCGTTGCGCAGGAGATCCCGGTATTCGTCGTCGACAGAGCCGGGTGGGCGAAGGCCGCCGCCGACTCTGCCGGCGGCCTCCTCGGGCCCGCGCTCGCCGCAGGGACCGGCAAGCTTGCTGATTTCTGCGGCTCCGTCGAGTTGGCGCTCGGGGCCAGCGTGCTCGCAGCAAGGGTGCTCGGCCAGTATGACCCTTTGGCGAAGCGCCTTCTGCTCGTCGCCCCGAACGCGGCGGCCTTCGCCGCGAAATATTCGCTCGACCGGCGCGACCTTTCCCTCTGGATTTCGGTTCACGAGCTGACCCACGCCGCGCAGTTCGCGGCGGCGCCGTGGATCGTCGACTATCTCGTCTCCCGCCTCCGCTCGCTGCTCGAGCAGGACGACGTCGATCTCGAAAGCGGGTCGGCCGCCGAGGCAATGTCCATGATGAGCCTGCTCGAAGGCCACGCGGAGCACGTCATGAACGCCGTTCCCCTCTCGCTCATGCCGTCCAAGCGGCGGCTCGTCTCCTCGATGGAGCGGCGTCGGGCGGCCAAGAATCCGCTGAAGTCCGTTCTTTCGAAGGCGTTCGGCCTCGATCTCAAGGCGGCCCAATATCGCAGGGGCTCCGCCTTCGTCGGCGCGGTCGTCGACGCCGTCGGGCACGCCGGATTCAACAAGGTGTGGGAGAATCCGCTCCACGCTCCCACGCCTGAGGAAATCGACGCGCCCAGCGCGTGGATTCAGCGCGTCGGGGTCTGATGGGAGGACCGCATCCCGCTCTCGCCCGCACGCGGCTTGCCGTGGAGGAAGCGTTCGACGCCGCCGGCGTGGGCGCCGGATCGAGCGTGCTGCTGGCCGTCTCCGGGGGCTCCGACTCGATGGCCCTCGCCCAGGCGGCGGTTTTCGTGTGCCGGCGCGAGGGGATCGTCGTCTCGAGTCTCACCGTGGACCACGGGTGGCGCGAGGGCTCAGCCGACGAGGCCGCAAGCGTCCGCAGCGCGCTCGAAGCCATGGGCGTTGAGTCCGCCGGTGTGGCGCGGGCCGAATCGAAAGGCGAGGGCGGCGTCGAGTCGGCCGCCCGCGCGGCCAGGTACGCCGCCTTGGCCAAGACGGCCAGGTCGATGCCCGGCCGGGCCGCGGTCGTATGCGGGCACACCGCCGACGACCAGGCCGAAACCGTCCTGATGGGCTTGGGCCGCGGTTCCGGGCCCCGCTCAATCGCGGGCATGCCCGCCGTCGGCGCGTGCCCCGGAGCCCCCGACGTGCCGCTCATCAGGCCCTTTCTGGGGCTTCGCCGCGCCGAACTTCGCCGGGCGCTGGCGTCGGAGGGCGTCGAATGGGTCGAGGACCCCACCAACGACGTCGATTCGCCGGTGCGCGCCGCCGACGGGTCGCTTTTGCGCCGGGCAGCCGTCAGGCACCGCTGCATGCCGGCGCTCGAGGATTCGCTCGGCCCCGGCGTGGTGGAGGCGCTCGCGCGAACGGCCGCGATGATCCGAGAGGACCTCAGCGCGCTCGACGGGTTCGCCGAAGAGATCGACGCGAAGCTCGGCGCCGAGCCGTCCGTGCGGGAATTGGGCGGATTGCCCTCGGCTCTTCGCACCAGAATCCTTCGCCGTCGCGCCATCGACGGAGGGGCCAGGCCCGGAGAGCTCACCTCGTGGCACATCGCCACCCTCGATTCCCTGGTTTCGCGGCGGCGCGGAGGGTCGAGCCTCGACCTTCCAGGAATGAGGGTGACAATCGACGAAGGTCGGATAACATTCGATGGGGCAGTTCCAACGAATCGGGAGGAGAACCGTGGAAGCAGCTGACATGGGCGGGGACCTTGAGAAGATCCTGCTGACCGCAGAGCAGATAGACGCGCGCCTTGCGCAGCTCGCTGCGCAAATCGACGAGGAGTATCGAGGCAGAGACCTCCTGCTCGTCGGAGTGCTGCGCGGGGCCGTCATGACGATGGCCGACCTTTCGCGGAAGATCCGCATTCCGCTGGAAATGGACTGGATGGCCGTCTCCTCTTACGGTTCGGGGACGAAGTCGTCCGGCGTCGTCCGCATTCTCAAGGACCTCGACACCGATATTCAGGGACGCAACGTGCTCATCGTCGAAGACATCATCGACTCGGGGCTCACCCTTTCCTGGCTGAGATCCAACTTGCTCTCCAGGGGGCCCGAATCGGTGCGCATAGCGACCACTCTGCGCAAGCCCGAGGCTGCCAAGGTCGCTATCGACGTCGACTACGTCGGTTTTGACATTCCGAACGAGTTCGTTGTGGGATATGGACTCGACTACGCCGAGCGATACCGCCACCTCCCCTTCGTGGGAACGCTCGCGCCGCACGTTTATGGAGGCTAATGTGACCGAAGAAGAACGCAACGAAGGCGCGCCCGCACCCGTGCCTTCGCCCCGAAGCCGGAGGGCAGCCGCGCAGAAGATGCAGATCGAAGCCGAATCCGCAGAAGAGCGGGCGGACGGATCGAATGGCGACGAGCCTGGCGGCGCCGGGCAATCGACCGGCGGAAGCGGGCGAACCGACGCGGACGCGCCCCGGCGGCGCAGCGCCGGGGCCTCGCGCCCCGCAGGCCGAAGCGCCGACGGCGCCAAAACCGGCCAAAAGGAAACGCCCAAAGACGCGAAGGATCGCAAGAAGCGGTCCATGCGTCGAATGTTCACCGCTTTCTTCTTCGTCGGCGTCGTCGCTTCGGGCCTGTGGCTCTTCTTCGGCGGCGAGCACTTCTCTGCCGTCAAAACTTCCGAGGGAATCTCGCTTCTCAAAGGCAAGCAGGTCGAGCGGGTGCAGATCACCGAGGGGACGCAGCAGGTCCGCCTGTGGCTCTCGCAGCCGACGAAGGCGACCGACGAGAAGGGGAAGAGCCACGACGTCGGCAAGCGCGTCCAATTCTCCTACGTCGAGCCGCAGGCCGAGCAGATCGCGAGGCTGACCGAACAGGCGAAGCCGAAGCTCGGATACGACTCGATCGTCCCCCAGGCCTCGATCTGGTCCTCGATCTTGACGATGGCCGTTCCAATGCTCATCATCATCGTGGCCTTTATGATCCTTTTGCCTCGGATGCAGTCGGGGATGGGGGCCTTCGGCAGGATCAAGGACCGCAAGCAGCTCGACCCGGACAAGCCCGACGTCACGTTCAACGACGTCGCCGGGGAGGACGAGGCCGTCGCCGAGCTGCGGGAGATCACCGAGTTTCTCACCGCGCCCGAACGCTTTCACGCGCTCGGAGCGGAAATCCCCCGAGGAGTCCTCCTTTACGGACCTCCCGGAACGGGCAAGACCCTCCTGGCCAGGGCGGTGGCGGGCGAGGCCGGGGTGCCCTTCTATTCGATCTCGGCCTCCGAGTTCGTCGAAATGTTCGTGGGCGTCGGCGCCTCGCGCGTTCGCGACCTGTTCAACAAGGCCAAGGAAAATGCGCCGGCCATAGTCTTCGTCGATGAGATCGACGCCGTGGGCCGCGGCCGCGGCGTGGGAATCGGCGGCGGCAACGACGAACGCGAGCAGACCCTCAACCAGCTCCTCGTCGAGCTCGACGGCTTCGACTCGCACTCCAACGTCATCCTCATCGCGGCGACGAACCGGCCCGACGTGCTCGATCCGGCTCTGCTGCGCCCCGGCCGATTTGACCGCCAGATCTCCGTGGACGCCCCCGACCTCAGGGGGCGCGAGGCCATCCTCAAGGTTCACGCCAAGGGCAAGCCCTTCGCGCCCGACGTCGACCTGGCCATGGTGGCCCGGCGCACGCCCGGATACACGGGAGCGGACCTGGAGAACATCCTCAACGAGGCGGCTTTGCTGGCCGCCCGGTTCGGGCGCCGGGCGATCGGCGTGCCCGACGTCGATGAGGCCATCGACCGCGTCATGGCCGGCCCGCAGCGGCGCTCGCGGCCGATGAACGATCAGGACAAGCTGTTGACCGCCTACCACGAGGCGGGCCACGCGCTGACGGCGGCGGCTCTGCACAACGCCGATCCGGTGACCAAGGTGACGATCCTGCCGCGCGGGCGCGCCCTCGGCTACACGATGGTACTGCCCACCGAGGACCGCTACTCGGTCTCTCGCAACGACCTGCTCGATCAGCTGACCTACGCCATGGGCGGGCGCGTCGCCGAGGAGATCGTCTTCCACGATCCGACCACCGGCGCGTCGAACGACATCCAGAAAGCCACGAGCATAGCCCGAAGCATGGTCACCGAGTACGGCATGAGCGCCGAGGTCGGGATCATCCGCCTCGCCGCCGAAGACGCCGACCCCCTCGAGCGGACCATGGGCGGCGGCGGAGAAGTCCATTCGGACGGAATGGTCAGCGCGATCGACGTCGAGGCGCGCGGACTCGTTGAGAACGCCCACCGTGAGGCCTGGGCGATTCTCGCGCAAAACCGGGGAATCCTCGACATTCTGGCCTCGCGGCTCATGGAGAAGGAGACTGTGCTCGAGTCCGAGCTCAAGGAGATCTTCGCCGACGTGGTCAAGGCGCCCGTGCGCGAAAGGTGGCATGTCTTCGAGGTTCCGGCCGAGCTTTTGGCGGCCACGGAGATACCGCCGATCGAGATCCGCTCCCCGCAGCCCGTCAAGGGAAGGCATGCGGCCGCGCCCGTCGATCCCGACGCGTCGGCCGTTCCCAGCCCGGCTGCTCCCAGTTCGGCCCCACCGAATCCGGCCGTGTCCAACTCGGCTGCTCCTAGCTCGGCGGCGACAGGCCCGGCCGCGCCGGTCAGTTCCGTCATTCCGCCCGCGGCTGCAAACGCCGGCGGTTCGGCTTTTGCCGATTCCGGGAATGCGGACAGCTCGGCTGCAGGCGCCTCCGAGGAGCCTCCCGCAATCCCCGACGGGGGCGACGAGCTTGAGGAATCCGCGGCCAAGCCTCCGACGGCCGGCGAGCCGGGAACGGTTTTGTCCCCCTCGGTTCCGGCGGCCCCCTCGGCGCAGAGCCCGGACCCCTTGGGCGACGTGACGATTCCCGAGCTTTCTGCCGATTCGGCGCCCCGCGCCCCCATGGGCGGCTCGACGCCGAACCTCCCGGGCGACCCGAAACTGCCCGACCCCCTGGCCGATTCGGCTCTGAGCGGTCCTCTTGGCGATCCGGCGTCGAGCGATCCGGCGAACGAAGCCGACTCCTCTGACTCCCTGGACGGTTTGCCCGCTACCGACCGGCTGCCGAAGATCGATCCGTTGCCCGCTACCGACCGGCTGCCGAAGATCGATCCGCTTTCGGCGACGGAACGGCTGCCGAAGGTCGACCCCCTGTCTGGGCCGAGCCCGCTGTCGTCATCAGCGTCGCTGGATCCGCTCTCGGCGCCCGGCGGTCCGCTCTCTGCCTCCAGCCCGCTCGAGCCCCTTTCAAGGCATTCGCGGACGTCTGCCGACAGGCCGGTCTCGGCGTCGTCTCCTGACGATCCCGCAGGCGACGCCGATTCCGACGGCGGCGCCGACCCGAGCGGAAAGCCTGAGCCGAGCGATGGCTGAGGGCAAGGCCCCGGGGCCTGAGAGAGGCGAAGGCCGAAGCTCCGCGGACCGCGCGGAGCGAGGGCAGAAGGACCGCGAAGGCTCCGCTCGCCTGAACGGCGGCTACGACGAGGCCGCGGTCGAGGAGGCGATTCGCTCGCTGCTTCGCGCCGTCGGGGAGGACCCCGAACGCGACGGGCTCGTCGACACCCCGGCGCGCATGGCGCGATCCTTCAAGGAGATTTTCTCGGGATTGCGCCAAGACCCCGCCGACGCACTCGAGGCGAAGTTCGACATCGGGCATCAGGAGATGATCATCGTCAAGGACATCCCCTTCTATTCGACGTGCGAACACCACCTGCTGCCGTTCCACGGGCATGCCCACGTCGCGTACATCCCGAACGCCGACGGCAAAGTGACCGGCCTGTCGAAGATCGCGAGGCTCGTGGACGGATACGCCCGCAGGCCCCAAGTGCAAGAGCGGATTGCCACCCAGGTGGCTGAGGCTATGGAAAGCCGCCTCGGAGCCAGGGGAGTGCTCGTCGTCATCGAAGCTGAGCACATGTGCATGTCGATGCGCGGGGTGAACAAACCCGGCTCGCGTACCGTAACATCGGCAGTGCGCGGAGTTCTCCGCAACCAGGCAACCCGCAGCGAGGCCCTGAGCCTCATCCAAGGGTAAGGAGAGCCAACATGTTGCCAGCAACGCTGCCCACGGGCCGCTCCCTCGTCATGGGCATCCTCAACGTCACGCCCGATTCTTTCTCCGACGGCGGCCTTTACGTCGACACCGACGTCGCCGTCGAGAAGGCATACCGCATGGTGCGCCAAGGAGCTGACATCGTCGACGTCGGAGGCGAGTCCACGCGCCCGGGCGCCACGGCCCTCACCGCCCGCGAAGAATGGAACCGCATCGGCGCGGTTGTGACGGCTCTGGGAAAGACCGACATCGTGGTGTCCGTCGACACGTATCATGCGGACACGGCGCGCCGGGCAATCGACGCCGGGGCCGAGATCGTCAACGACGTCACCGGAGGGGCCGGCGACCCGAACATGTTCAGCGCCGTAGCGTCGAGCAGCTGCCTGTACATCCTCCAGCACGGCAGGGGAAACGCCCGCACCATGAACTCTTTGGCGAACTACGGCGACATCGGGGCCGAGGTCGCCGACGAGCTGACCGCCTCAGTCGACAGGGCCGTCTCGTCCGGGGTCGACGCCTCGCAGATCGTCGTCGATCCGGGCTTCGGCTTCGCCAAGGTTGGGAACGACGATTGGGACCTCGCCGCCAATATGGCGCCGATCATGGAGCTCGGCATGCCGGTCCTCGTCGGGGTCTCCCGCAAGCGTTTCCTGGCCGAGATCCACAACGGCCGCTCCGGCCCCGCCCAGCGCGACGACGCGACGGCGGCCCTCACCGCCTACTTCGCCGAGCTTGGCGTGTGGGGCGTGCGAGTGCATGAAGTCGCGGCATCCAGGGCGGCCGTCGAAACGGTCGCGCGTTTGCGCACGGCGGGCGCCTACCCGTGAGCGACACTGTCCGCATCGAGGGAGTGAGGGGGCACGGCGCGCACGGAGTGCTCCCCGAGGAAAAGCGGCGCGCACAGCCGTTCGTCGTCGACGTCGAGATGGAGGTGGAGCCCGCCGCCGCCGACTCGATCGAATGCACGGTTTCCTACGCCGACGTCGCAGCCGACGCCCTGGCCGTCGTCGAGGGCGAAAGCGCGGACCTCGTCGAAACCCTCGCGGCCCGCATCGCCGAGCGCGTGCTTGCGCGCGGAGCCCTCAGAGTCGCCGTCACCGTCCACAAGCCGGAAGCCCCCGTCGGCGTGCCGTTCTCCGACGTCTCTGTGACAGTTCGCCGGAACGGACCCCTCGTGGACGGCGGGACGATACGCCGCGCCGTCCTCGCACTGGGATCGAATCTGGGGGACGGACGCGCCCATCTCGACGCCGCCGTCGAGGCGCTCGGCGCCATCGACCTGCACCTGACCGCGGTTTCCGATTACTTGTCCACAGACCCCGTGCTCGCGCCGGGACAGGAGCCGCAGCCGCGATACACTAACGCTGTGGCCACGGTGACCACGGCGATGTCGCCGCTGGCCCTGCTGGCCGAGCTCCAACGGATCGAGGTTCGCGGCGGCAGGGTGCGCGAGCGGCGATGGGGGCCGCGGACAATCGACCTCGACATCATCGACGTCGAGGGTGTCGCAAGCGTCAATCCCAGGTTGACTCTTCCTCATCCTCGCGCGGGCGAGCGCCTGTTCGTCCTCGAGCCGTGGGCGCAGATAGAGCCCGAGGCGACGTTGGACGGCGTGCCGATAGCCCGCCTCATTGAGAAGCTGCGGCGCTGACGGCCTGACCGCCGGGGCCGCGGCGGCGGCACGCTGTTGCGAGGAAACTCGGAAAGGAGGCGAAGCATGAGCCTGACATCCATCCGCAACCTGGCTTTCAGCCTGGCGTTCGGCCTCGGCTGCGGGCTTGTATTCTGCGCCTTCACCCTCAGCGGCGGCCACGCCCCCTGGCCCATTCCGCTTCCCCTCGGCGTGCTCATCCTCGGATTTTCGGCCTTCCTCTTCGCCTGGGGCCGCAGGGTCAAAGCCATGCGGGAAAAGGACCAGCCGGAGAAGAAAGATCAGCGGAGAACGCGGCGGAGAATCTCGCCCTTGCAGGCGGCCCGCGTGGCGGTCCTGGCTCAGGCGTGCTCCAGATGCGGAGCCTGGCTGGCGGGCTTTTTCGGCCTGTGCGCGGCGCTTTTCTGGAGGACCGGAGAAACCTCGTACGTTCGCGAGCAAGTCTTCGCCGCGGGGCTCGCTGCCGTCTCCAGCGCAGTCTTGACCTGGACGGGCTGGGTCGTGGAAAGGTGGTGCGTCGTCGATTCCGACGACGACGGCCCCGGCCCTCAAGCCAGGCCGACCGTCGCGTGAGCCCGCCATGCTGCGCGGCCATGCTGCGCGGCGTCGCGCCCGCGTCTCGATCCGTCGCCTTGCCGCGCCGGCTGGCGTGATTCTGCCGCGCCGGCGGGTGCGCCTGAGCCGCCCCCGCGACTCGGTGCTTCGATCGGCTCGCCGCCGGCCGTCAGGGCCGTTGCGTGCCAAGCCTCGCCGCACGCAGTCCTTGTTTTGCCTCGCCTTGTCCAGGGCGCATCCTGGAGGGATCGGGGCCCCCTTTCGCAGTTTTGACGTCGCTTCGTCCGAGGTTTGGGCTTCTGTCCCCAAGGGTTCGACGCCGCGTCCCCGGAGCTCCGACGGCTTAACCCCGAAGAACGCCGGTATTTTCAAGCGATATGCCCAGTTTGAGGGGGCGCGGCGCGCCGTGCGCGGAAGGGGCCATGGGCAGCATTACTCCTCGCGTCGACGTGCAAAGTAATTTAGACTATATATGTGTTCTTGCATGCTAGAGTGAATCGCGACGTGGACGAAGGCGGCGGGGAGGCGACCACGTCGACTCCCCTGTCGCCCACTATCACGTTCAGCGGGGTGGGGCGCGCCTACGCAAAAGTTCTCCGGCTGCAAGGCCTGCTCGTTCTCGCGTGTTCCCTTGCCGCGGTGATCGCCCTCGCGCTGTATTCCGGAAGCGAATGGCCGTGGCTGTGGGCTCTCGTCCCGCTATGCTTCGTCGTCGAAATGGCGGGGGTCTTCATTGCCTCCCGGCGGGCGCGGGCCATCGGCTACTACGAGGGCGACGACGACCTAGTGGTATGCAGGGGCGTCTTGTGGCCTTCTCTCGTCGTCGTCCCGTACGGCCGCATGCAACAGCTGGTCGTGACGTCCGGTCCTTTTCTGCGGAGGTATGGTTTGGCCAAGCTCGTGTTCGTCACCGCCTCCGTCAACGTCAACCCCTCCATTCCCGGCTTGCCCGTCGGGGAGGCCGAGCGTTTGAGGGCGAGGCTCATGAAGGTCAGCCAGGCGAGGATGGAGGGGCTGTGAGCGCGAAGGGCGCTGCAGGCGAAGAGCTGCCGCCTGCGGCGGGAGAATGCCGGACGGACTCAGGCTCCTCGCGCGAATGGCAGCGGTTCCACCCTCTCACCCCGTTGGCGAGCGTGCTGCGGATGTGGTTGAGCATTCTTGTCGCGGCAGCCTGGTTCTCGCGCGACTGGATCGAGAGGCAGGACATCGGCACGCTGTGGGGCGCGGTTCGCGACCTCGGGATGCGGGCCGTCGGATGGGCCCTTCTGGCTTTCCTTGGGGTGAGCGTGGTTTCGTCCGTCGTCGCCGTCGTCGTCTGGCATGTCAAAGCGTTCTCCCTCGGCGCCGACGGCATCCGCCTGCGATCAGGCGTCGTGCTGAAGAAACGCGTCCACGTGAAGTGGGGCAGGATTCAAAGCGTCGAGGTCCAAAGGAGCCTGTTCGCCCGCATGTTCGGACTCGGTTCCGTCACCGTCGAATCGGCGGCGATGGGAGGCGGGATGCGCCTCGGGTGGCTGACCAAGGAGCAGTGTGAAGGCCTGCGGGAGGCGATTCTCAAGGCGGCCGACGACGCACGCGCCGACCGTCCCGTCAGGATCCTGCCGTGGCGTGAAGGGGCTTCAGAACTTCTCGACGAGCCCCGGGTCTACGAGCTCCAGCCGGGCAGGCTCGTCGCCTCGCTGATGCTTTCGCCGGTCTTCTTCATCGGGATTCTCTCGGCGGCCGCCTCCATCGCCCTTCTCGCCTTCGACCAGAAAGTCGCCCTTCTTCCCGTGGCGCTCGTGCTTCTCGGCGCGGTGTGGGGCGGCATCGGCGCCCTCTCGCGAAAGTGGGGCGCCGCGCTGTCCCTGACCCCTGACGGTCTGCGGCTTCGTTCCGGCCTCGCGTCGCAGAAGGCCACCACGGTCCTTCCCATGCGGGTCCAGACCGTGCGAGTTCGCCAGCGCCTGCTTTGGCGCCGCTTTGGCTGGTGGAGCGTCGAGGTCGAAGCCGCCAAGACCAGGTTTACATTGAACGAGGACGGCGCCAAACCCACGGAGCTCGTCACCGCGGGGAGCATGCGCGACGTCGAACGGGTTCTGTGGGCGCTCATCCCGGATCTCGGAGTCGACGATCCCGAGGCCTTTCTCAAAGACGCTTTCGAGGGCAAAGGGCCCTCCGAGCTTTTCGTCGCGGCCCCGCGGGCCTCTCAAGTGCTTGACCCCTTCGGGTGGGTTCGCAACGCCGAGGCCCTCACCCGGACGGTCGCCGTGCTGCGCTGGGGCCGGTTTTTCGGCCGTTCGCTGCGAATCGTGTGGCATGCGCGCTTCCAAGGGCTCAGGCTTTCCCAGGGGTTGGTCCAGCGCGCGCTCGGTCTGGCCTCGCTGCGGCTGAGCACGGCCGCCATGGCAATCGAAACCGTGCAAAAGCACCTCCGTTTGGCTGACGCCAGGTCGCTGTGCGAGCGGCAGTCCCAGCTCGGGCGCGACCGGAGGGCCGAGGGCGACCGCGAATCGATCGAGGGCTGGCGGAAGCGGCTCGGGATCTCCCGGCAGTTCGAGCAGGCTCCCGATCGCGGCGGACGCATGCTTGCGGCGGCTCTCACTCCCGGGTGGGGGCCGGTCGAGGGCTGATGCGGAAACTTTGAAGCTAAGCGCCGGGACGCCGATGCCCAGCGTGAGATTGGCGGCGGCGATGTGAAAGGCCGAACGGGCGCGCCGCCTCGACCGGGCGAGGCAAGTAGACAGACCGAGGCCGCGTCGGCATAAGCCCCCGCGCATCCCTGCGAGCGAGGCTAGTAGACTGCTGACGCGAGGCGCGAATGCTCGCGAAGACCCCTTGTGTGCGCCCGAGAGGAAGCGCTTGCGGACAAACGCCTGCGAGTAGGCGCCTGCAGTCGAACGCTTGAGAGGAAGGCGGCGAATGGCCACACGCCTGTCGATCGGCATCGTTTCAGCCGGGCGCGTCGGAAGCGCTCTCGGCAGCGCCTTGCGCGCCGCCGGGCACACGATCGTCGGCGCCCACGCGCCCTCCGAGGCCAGCCTGGACCGCCTCGGCGCCATGCTGCCCGGAGTCCCCGCCCTGAGCGTCGAGGAGGTCGCCCGCCGGGCCGAGGTGCTGCTTTTCGCCGTTCCTGACGACGAACTCGGCCCGCTCGTCGAAGGCTTGGCCAAGCTCGGCTGCTTCACCGCCGGGCAGTTGGCGATCCACGTCGCGGGCCGCTACGGCGTGTCCGTGCTCGAACCTGCGGCACGCGCGGGGGCACTCACCCTCGCCGTCCATCCGGCCATGACCTTCACCGGAACCTCGCTCGACGTCGCCCGCCTCGTCGGCTGCCCCTTCGCCGTCACCGCCCCCGCCACGCTGCTGCCCATCGGCCAGGCGCTCGTGACCGAGACGGGCGGCACGCCGGTCGTCGTCGCAGAGGAAGACAGGGGCCTCTATCACGCGGCCCTCGCCCACGGTGCAAACCACCTCGTCACCCTCGTCGCCCAGTCGATGCGGGTGCTGGAGGCCCTCGGGGTCGAGGCTCCGGGCGCCTACCTCGCGCCCCTCCTTCAGGCCGCCCTCGACGGCACGCTCAGCTCCGGCGAATCGGCGCTGACCGGGCCGATTGCGCGCGGCGACGTCGGCACCGTGCGCGAGCACCTCGCCTCGCTCGATGCGCTTGCCGCGACGGGGGACTACGCGGACATACCGCCCGCTTACCGCGCGCTCGCGAGGGCGACGGCGGCGCGGGTCGCGGCCCGAAGCCTGCGGGAGCCTCCGGCGATCGATCGCCTGCTGGCCGAGCTGGACGGCGGCGCTTCAGGTTTGGCGACGCCGGGCTCGGCGGAGCCTGACGGAAGCGTCGACTCGGGCTCGGGGGCTTTGGACGGAGGCGACGGTTCGTATTCCGCCGAGCCGGACTGAGGGGCTTGGGCCCGGCCACATCGGACTAGGCCGCCTGTTCGAGCTTGTGGCCGGTTCGGACGGGAGCGTCGGTTGGAACTCGGCGGACTCACGAATCGGCGAGCGACAACAAGGGCAGCGCCCGGCGGCGATGGAACAGCCGAGGACGGAGGAGAGGATGTTAACCGCGCTGAGTAGAATCGCTGGCTGAGCAGTTGAGTATGACGCGGCGGCCGCAGGGGAAAATCCCCGCGGCCGCCGACTGGAATGTTTGTATTTTCGCGGAGCGCCTCAGAGGCATTTCATCCTCTGCGCGCCGTTGATTTCGATGAGCTCAACGAAATATACCGCGTGATCGCCGCTAAGTGCGCTGCGGATACCACTTCTTTTCGCCTTTAAGCATGGAAGACAATGGCTGGTCGATCTGATCGTCGGTGTGATAGCTCAGATAAGGTTCGCCATTTTCAACCTTGGTGACGATCATCGTGTGGGTCATCTCGGTAGCGCCTTTGGCTTTGTATTGCAAGATGTCTCCCGGCTGCAATTCATAGAAATTGTTTAGCAAGGTCGTTCTTTTCAGCCCACCACTGCCGTTCGCCATGCGGAAGAAGTTTTCGGCACCGGACCAAGTCCAGCTGTTGCGGGGATAGCTGAAAGGCAGTCCTCCGCCGTACCACCAGGCGTTGTCGTCTTTATAGTCGAAGTATGAATGGTAGACCTGCTCCCATCCGCCTGCTTCCATGGCTTGCGACACAAAGTTGGTGCAATCCCCGCCTTCGTTTTCCTTATAGTAGTGATACTTACGGTTCGGGGATTTGGCGTACTTGCGAGCGTACTCCACCGCTTTCTTCTTTTGTTTTTGCGTCAAAGTGAGTGGTACGACGGCCGGTGCCTTCCGCTGCTGACCTTGCGCCAACTTTTCTCCCGTGTACTGCGATTTGTCATCTCGCCTGCCCTCTGGAGAATTTGACGCGTCTTTTTGGGGTTTGGGAAGGTAGCTGACGAGGTGCTTGTCGTAATAGTCGCGATCTTTGACTACGAGGCCATAGATGCATCCGCGGGCGTCTATTTTGATTTCGTGGGGAATAATTCCTTCCCAGTTGACGTCGTCCTTCGCGATATGTCGAGAAATTTCGATCTGTGCGGTGACGACGAGACTTCCGTTGCTTTGCTTTTTTACAGCAACATCATTGACCTTGACGCGGACCTTGTCGACAAAGCGTGCCCCTTTGGGGCCGTTTGCCATGGATTGAGCCATTTCCTGGGCGGATGCTGCAACACCGTCCGCGCTTTTCTGGGCCGCGGGCTTCACGGGAAGTCCCTTTAGCCGCGAATCGGGTTTGTCCTTTTTGGCGATGAAAGCGTCGATGTTGACCTGCTTTTCCATCGCCGCCACTGAATTGGCTGCTTTATGCGGAAGATCGTCCATATTCGCGGAGCCTGCCTTGACGGCGGACGGGCTTGTTCCGGTCGGAGACGGGCCCGCGTTTGCCGGGCTGCCGGGGAACAGCATCGCTGCTGTGCATATTGACGCGGCCAATGTAAGGCGTCGTTTTCTCATTTTTCTATCTCCTTGTTTGTTTTGTTTTATTGGATACGTGCGGCGTTGACAAATCAACTCTGAATTTTTCTAGGATTTTCCATTTGTGCGCCGATGGTTCAATCGTCTCTCTAAGACCGTCACATTAAAAGGGCTGTTCGTCCCCTGATTTTTCGGATACGGGTTATTACAATTTTAAGGGGGCGTGCGGGCTTCGACGGCCAGTGAGCCTCCCGCTCAGGCCACGGCTGCGAAGGTTCCGTCGTCGGCCGGTAAACTGGTAGGCGTGACTAAAGTTGCACGCACTAAAGCGGATCTTGCGGAAGCCCTCGGCGCCCTCAAAGGCACGAGTGCGCTTGTCATGACGATGGGCGCGCTTCACGAAGGGCACCTTGCGCTCGTTCGGGCCGCGAAGAAGGCGGCGGACAATGTGGTCGTCTCGATCTTCGTCAACCCCCTGCAATTCGGGCCGGGCGAAGACTACGAAGCCTACCCACGCGACCTTGAGGCCGATCTGGCCTTTCTCGAGGCGGTCGGCGTCCAGGCCGTTTACGCTCCCGAGGCGGAGGACGTCTATCCGCGCGACCCCCTTGTCCGTATCGATCCCGGGCCGATGGCCGCAGTCCTCGAGGGAAAGACTCGCCCCACGCATTTCGCGGGCGTGCTCCAGGTCGTCCACAAGGTGCTCAACCTCGTTCGCCCGGACATCGCCTTCTTCGGGCAGAAGGACGCGCAGCAGCTCGCTCTGATCCGCACGATGGCCGCCGATCTGGACATGCCGGTCGAAATACGGGCGGTCCCGATCGAGCGCGACGTCGACGGCCTCGCCCTGTCCTCGCGCAACTCCTATCTTTCGCCCACCGAACGCATTGAGGCTTTGGCTCTCAACCAGGCTCTCGCGGTGGGGGCCGACGCCGCCCAACGCGGACTGTCCCCGAAGGAGGTGCGCGACGTCGCCGAACGGCACCTGCGCGAAGCGCCGGGAGTCAAAATCGACTACCTTGCTCTCGTCGACCCAGAGACTTTTGCGGCCATCGACGGCGAGGCCTTCTTAGCGGGCGGAGCCGCTGGGACCTCGCCTTCCGAAGGCGCCGCGGCTATACCGGCCAGCGGCGGTAAGAGTTTCCCGGCGAGCGGTGCGACCATGCCTGCGGGCGACGCAGAGACCATGTCCGCGGGCGACGCAGAGACCGTGCCTGCAACGGGTGCAGCGCCCGTGCACGGGCGAGGTTTGTTGGCCGTCGCGGCCTGGGTTGGGCCCACGCGCCTCATCGACAATATGGAGGTTGAACTTCGTGGCTGAATTGCGTATGCGCCGAATGATGACCGGCAAGATCCATCGCGTCACCGTCACGGGTGCGGATTTGCATTACGTCGGATCGATAACGATCGACGCCGATCTGCTTGACGCCGCCGATATTCTTCCCGGCCAAGAGGTTGACGTGGTCGACGTGACGAACGGCAGCCGCCTCACGACCTATGTGATTCCCGGTGCGCGGGGGAGCCGAGTGTGCCAGATCAACGGCGCCGCCGCGCACCTGGTGAAGACAGGCCACGTCGTCATCGTCATCTCGTATTCGCTGCTCGACGACGCGTCCGCGCGCAGCTACGAGCCGCGCGTCGTCTTCGTCGACGCGGACAACGCTATCGTCGAGACGGGGGGCGAGCCCGGCCAAGCGCCGCCGGGCCACGGGCTGCGCAGCTCGGGCGAACCTATTGCCTCGTTCCGGAAGTAACCGCCTGGCGCATCGAGAGCAGCCGTCGGGCCTGCCGAACCGGGGTTCCGTTACGGTTATGCTGCGCTCGCGTCGTGCCCGCCTCGTGAGGCCACGGTTACATTGCGGTTGCGGCTGTTAGATCGCGGTCACGACCACGGCGCGATCGCCGCGGCCACGGCACGCCACACTTCGAGCGACGTCACGGCCACGGGAACCGCGGTGTCGCCATCGACCGTGATCCCGACCATGCCGGCCGACGTGTCGAGGACGCACACCGTGGTGCGCGCCTGAGGCTCGCCGACGGCGACGTCGAAGGATTGAATGAGCCACAGCCGCCAGTCGTCCTTTTTGATCGCCTCGCTGGCGGCCGGCCACACCCCTCTGAGCGTCTCGGCGAGGTCGTCGCGGGCTTTGGCGTTGCGGTCGCTGTCGCTCGGGCGCAGGAGGTCGCGGATGATTCTCGCGGAAAATCCGGGAAGGGCGCCCTCCGGGAGGCGGGGCCGAGGGCCGATGCCGAGCATCTCCAACAGCGTGAGCGGAAACTGGCCCGGCTCCTGCCGCCGCAGAACCGTCACCTCGCCGTCGGTGATGTCGAGCAGCACGCTGCGGTCCTTGGCCACCCACGTGCGGGCTTCGCGCACCACTCCGGCGTCGCACACATATAGACGCACCGCTCCCGCGGCCTGCTGGTAGGCCTGCAGAAGCTTTGCAGCCGACTGCGAGAGCGCGCCGTTTTCAAGGAAGCCGCGCTGCTCAAGGTCGCCCATCAGGTTGAGGGGCGCGCCCTCGCCGTCGAGAAGGTCTTTCAAGGCCTCCCATTCGTCGGTGGGGAAGACGACGCTGATCGTGTCGCTGCTCATTGTTCGCCTCCTGAGGGCTCGAAGCTGGTGGCCATGTCGATCAGGGAGTCGCCGATCGTGGGAAGGTCGGCGGAGGCGCACGTGACCGTCACGACGTAGCCGGGCCTCCTGGCCGAGCGCCTGCCTCCCGTCAGCAGCGCGAACTGCATCTGGGTCACGTTGACGGTCTCAACGGTCATCGACAGGGCGTGGACGATCGCCGGGTGGCCCGCTATCTCCAATCCGCCGACGTCGATCACGTGCAAACCTGGAATCGTCTGGGACGATTCTTCGATCATGGCGGCGGCCCAATCGTCGAGCGTGCCGCTGACTCCCTCCTCGTACGTGACGACGGCGGAGGGCGAGTAGCCCAGGTAGCCCCGGGGGCCCATGGCGATGTACTTGGCAGCCTGATATTCGTCCGGCACATCGCGGACCTGCCAGGAATCAGGTAGCGTGAGATGCATATGTCCATCCTAAGCGGGGCGGGCCGATCCCCTTGGGGGTAAAGAGACCCACGTGTTTTTAAGGGTGAGTTTCGCGGCGAACCGGCGTGAAGGCGACGTGAAACAAACGTGGAGCCTGTGTGTAATCGGCGCGAAACGTGCGTGAAAGCGGCTAACTGCAGACTATCTTTTGGGCTTCGTCGATGCGGACGGCGTCGCTCCATTTGATCGACGCCGGTTTCAAAGTCAAAGCATGGCCGTTCGCCGTTTCTTGGTCGTCGAAGGAACGCGCCGGGCGTCGGACTGCATCGCGGATGGCGGCTAGGAGCAGGGGCGGAAAGAAACCGAAGAGGCAAACGACGATCGCCCGCTGGACGGGCAGCGGAATCGGATCGAAGGGGGCGGTCCGCGGGTGGCCTTGGGGGTCTGCACGCGGCTGGCCGAAGTTCGCCGCGACGGCAACGGCTGCAACCGCCCCCACAGCTTCCAATGCGCCGAGTCGCACCCCGATCGTCTCTGTCGGCACCAAGGGGTTCGGCTGGTTGGGAATCCTCTGAATCTCCTCCGGCGTTCTTCTGCCTGCCATGGCTGTCCTCGTCTCTTTGCGTGAAAGTAGGTCAAATAACTATACAGGAGACCGCGGGGAGGCGGGTCGGCCGTCTCATCGACGTCGGGGAGACTGTACGGGCGGGATGTCCCGCGGCCGCCGCTGTGCTCACTTACTGCATCGAGCAGAAAAGTCTTACGCTAATTCTCTACGTCACCGCCCCGAGGAACTGCCTTCGGCGTATGTTCTGGCGCCTATCGCGGCGACTCCGGATTTCGTCCCGATGGCGGGTGTGTTCGCGGACATCATCGCGAGTTTTCGACCGGAGGGAGTCTAATGCAGGCCAGTGCCAACGTCATCGCCCCCAAACGTGGGACGATCTGCGGATCTTCCTCGTCGGCGACGACTTTCCCGAAGGCGTCATGGCCGAGTTCACGCGCCTCGGTTTTGTCGGGCACGGCGGACTGACCGACGTCGGCCGCAAACTTGTGGCCCCTTTCCGCGAGCCCATCGGGCACGTCGAGCTTCTCATGAACAACGGCGGCAACCGTCGCCACGCTGTGGCGTGGGTCAATGAGAACAGGGAATCGTGCGTTGCTCAGATGATTGACGACAGCGTCCGCGACAAACTCGCCGACGAAATGAGCGCGTTCTGGCCGGAGGCATGCGAATCCCTGCGCGACGGCGATTGGAAGCTGTGGGCCGTCTATTCGAAGCCGGCGACGAAGACCGTTGAAACCCGAGGGGCGATCTGCGTGCTCGACACATCCAAAGGTTATTTCAGAGTCGTCTTCGACGGCGACTCTGCGGTTATTCGCCCCACGGAGTCCTTGCAAGTGTGGTGCGCGCTAGCGTACGTGATCGCTCGGACCGCTGCCCGACAGTGCCTTTCGGGAGCTCCTCGCCGAGTGTCCAGACGCGGCCGTCTAGGCACGCCGCTTGGTCGCCCGAGCTGTGTCGGGCGATGAAACCGCGCTCGGCAGAAAGAAACGGCCTTGGGGATTCAGCCCAGTATGCTCAAGCCATTTTCAGTATCCCATTTTTATGATAGTTTGAATGCGAGTTAAGCAACAGCATGATTCGAACTGAAAACGCGGTTCGAGTGCGAGTAGGGCTCATGGACCGCTGAATGTTTGAAAGTTGGATAAAATCACGTGCGGATATACTTATTACTCCATTTTCAGATGTGGGAAACATGGGGACACATCTCCTGTGTACACATAGGGGACACATCTCCTGTGTACACATATAGGACCTGGGGTAAACTATTAGAGATTCGTGTTCGGCGACGATCGCGCATTGCAGAACATGCGTCGCATTCACGTACGAACCTTGAATCCACATTAGAGATACATTGATATGGAGTGAAATATGACATACGAAATGGCAGGTCCAGCCCTTGTGCGAATGGACATTCCAGCGATGTGGGACGTCAATGCTAGGTACCGCGAATTAGCGGAAGACCTCAATGGCATGGAACTCTCCGCGCCCTTTGGCTACGGGCAGTCGCAAAGTGTCGCCATTCAGAGGACGGACAAAATCAGAAACGAGATCAAGGAGTGCGCCACGTTGATCGATGAAATGAACGTCGACATTGTAGCCTCCGTCTTAGAATCTGAAGCGATCGACTTGGACAACGGAAGTCGATTCGGCTCTCTCGAGGGGCGGATTAAGAAAGGCGGTGACAAGGCGCGATGCTACAGGGAATACTTGGTTTCGAGACCTCGGTGAAAGCGAAGTCGGCTGAAATTGCGAAACAAAAGCAGGAGCTCGAAAAACTTCTCGAACAGGCTGAAGAGCGTTATCGGGATGCGTTGAGCATTCATGCTAAGGTTCGAGACAGTTGGGAGGGCGACGCCTTTCGGGCGTACAGTTTACGCGCGGAGGGTTTGGAGGGAAAGCTCGCCGCTACCGTAGGTGAGATTAGAGAGTATTTAACTGCGGTCTCTCAGTTCTGTGAGAAGATCGAAAGCGTTGAAAAAGGGTTCAAAGATTTGCTCGCCGAGGCCAAGGCCGAAGGTTTCCCAACGATCGGTAGTTACGTGCTGCCCATGGTTCCCGGCTATTCAACTTATACAATGAATGCCGCTAAAATGATGCAGTTCAAAATTTTGGCTGACAAGCATGACGAGCTGCGCGCCAGAGAGCTGCAGGCTCACGTCGAGTTCGGTTTGGCATGCGGAGTCGACCCGAAATCTCTCTTGGGTTCTCTTCGCCATCAGCTGAAGTCTCTTGGCGTCCCGTTCTTCGGCGGTGGTTCTCCGCTGGGACCTGCTTGGGATCGTTTCAAGGACTTCAAATGGGTCTTTGACAGAATAAAGGACGTTCGCGACGTCAGGGACATACTAAAGATCAGCAAGAATGCGGAGTTTATGCTGCCCAAAGGCTTGGCATGGGGACCTAATGAGGGGCTGCTGGAGAACCTACTGGGTCGAAGGGGCAAGCACGCCAGATTTCCGGTAACGCCCCAAGCGATTAAACAGTCTTTCTTTTCATCGACCACCAATCCTCTTGAACAGCTTAGAGGCGCAACGAATTCAAAATACTGGAAGCCTTTGGAGGGAGCGTCTTGGGATGTGGTGCATAAAGGCAAGAAGGCCCTCGACTTCGGTGGAAAGGTGGGTAAAGGCCTTACGATGGCCAAGTACGGCATCGCGGTTACCGATGCGTGGAACTCTGGCAAGGGGCAATGGGAGGCCGACTCCCACAATCCTTCACTGGGCGCGACGGCAAAAGTGACCCGCACCGTCGCCAAAGCCGGATGGGACGTCGTGCCCGGGCTAGCCGGAGGCAGCGCCGGAACGGCGGCTGGGGCGGCCATCGGAACGGCCATATGCCCGGGCGTCGGCACCGTCATTGGCGGAGTTATCGGCGGCTTCGCGGGCGGAGCGGCCGCTGACGCCGGCAAGGGCGTTTTGGATGACGATGCAACTAGCTTCATAAACAAGATAGGCATGTGACCGTGATTGCGTTGCCGCCGGAATGGAGGAAAATGGACGCCTCCGACGCGGACGGAGTCGATTACATCGCGTGCGGGCCGGTGACTTCGCAGGGGTATGCGCCCACCCTTTTAATCACACGCGTTCGCGACGCAGAACCGGCGTCCATCGAGAAAGGGATGGAACGGATTCTAGGGAATGCCCACGTCGATCCCACATGCCGAGTGCTCGACGTCGGCGACGCGACAGTGGGCGGAAATCCTGCGCTCGTCGCGGCGTTGACCATGAGCGCCGAGGGGCGCAACGTCACGGAACTGATGTACTGCGTCGGTACGGAGGAAGGGAGAGAGGCCTACATTTTGGTATTCATGGCGGTCTCTTCGGATTTTGCCAGGCAGATTCGAGCCGTTGCGGACATCGTCGCCGACTTTGAACCGGAGGAGGTCTGATGGAGGCGAGTGCGGACGTCATTGTTCCCCGCCAGGCATGGGCCGATCTGGTGGCCTGTCTCGAGGGCGACGGCGTTTCCGAGGAGGGACGGGCCCGGCTTGGCCGCCTCGGGTTCTTCGAGGAAGGGGCTTCGACGGATGTCTTGGACCTTCCGTCGGCCGCTTCGGAATTGCCGGCTGCTTCGGGGTCTTTTCCTGCCGCCTCGGCGTCCGCAGCGGAGGCGGCTTATGAGTCTCTGTCCGGCGTCGCACGTGATCTGCTTGCCCCGTACTGGGATTCCCTGGGGTACGTCGATCTTCTTGTCAACGACGGAGGAGTCTTGCGGCACGCCGCCGGATGGTTCGGCGTGGACAGGGCGTCGTGCGTTGCCCTCGACATTGACGATTCCGTGGCCCTTTCTCTCTATGAGCCCGGGCTGCTGCCGGTCGTCATGGCGGATCTGCTCGACGTCGGTCCGCGGCCCGTCGCCGACCCCGTCGCCTCCGTCTACGTGCCGAAGAGTTGGGTGCTCGAACTTTTCGAGTTCTCCAGCAGGACCGTGCGCGACAGCCTGGCGGACGAGCTGAGCACGTTTTGGCCCGAGGCTCAGGACGTCATGCAGGAAGGGAAGTGGAAGATCTGGACCGTATCCTCGATGCTTGCGATCGATGAAGCGCTCGCGGCCGATGAGGGCGATGCGCGTGTGGCTGAGAGCGATGAGCATAGGTCCGGGGAGGCGCTCTCGGCCGGCGAAGGCGAAACGCTTGTGACAGATAGGGGCGAAACGCTTGTGGCCGGCGAAACGCTTGTAGCGGGCGGGGGCGGTGCACTTGTGACAGACGCGGCTGCGACCGACGAGAACGAAACGCGTGGGCCGATCTGCGTGCTTGACACTCCCGCGGGCTATTTCAGCGTGGTCTTCGAGGGGGAGTCCGCCGCCGTCCGTCCGGTTTCGACATTCAGAGTCTGGTGTGCGCTGATCGACATGATCGCGGAGGCCGCCTAGCGCCGCCGCATCCGCGATTCGGACGTTTCCCTATGAACGTCCGAATCGCGGGTCGCGTCTGCAACGCAGCTCGAAGCAGGCCGCGTAGCCGCTTTGCCGCGCTCTTCGTCGTAGGGGCGTTTCGGCGAAGTCTAGTGCCTGGCGCGACCGGGGGCGCTGGGCGGTCCGAAGGGCCGAATCCGCGTGCACTCCATGCCCGGGGCGCGCCATGCGGCCAAAACCGGGACGAAGCCAAATCCGCGCGGGCGAGCTTCACGCTGTAGTCTATTGTCCGTGACTACCAACGAGACGCCCGCCGCGGCGCCGCAGAACGACGACCTTCCCGGCCAGATCAGCATTCGGCTCGCCAAACGCCAGAAGATGATCGACGAGGGCATCGAACCGTATCCGGTCGAGCTTCCCGTCACAACGACGATTCCCGAGCTGCGAGAGAAATACGGCAGCCTCGAAGCCGGCGTCGAACTGGCCGACGTCGCCGTGGGGATCGCCGGACGCGTCATGCTTTCGCGCTCGTCCGGAAAAATCGCCTTCGCGACCCTTCAGGACGGCCCCGGAAACCGCATCCAGGTGCTTTTGTCGCTGGCCAACGTCGGCGAGGAGGCCTTCGCCAGGTTCAAGGCCGACGTCGACCTCGGCGACCACCTTTTCGTGCAAGGATACGTCGGAACGTCCAAGCGCGGCGAGCTCTCCGTATTCGCCCGCTCCTGGCAGATTGCCTCCAAGGCCATCCGCCCCCTGCCGAAGGTATACACGAACGCCGACGGCGAAGACGTCACCCTTTCCGAGGAGTCGCGGGTGCGCATGCGCCACCTCGACCTCATCATGCGCCCGGCGGCCCGCGACATGGTGCGCCTTCGCGCGGGCGTCATGAAGTCTTTGCGCGCCAACTTCGACGATCGCGGCTACCTCGAGCTTGAGACGCCCATGCTCCAGGCCATCCACGGAGGCGCGGCCGCCCGCCCGTTCGTCACCCACATCAACGCCTACAACCAGGATCTTTACCTGCGCATCGCCACCGAGCTCTACCTCAAGAGGGCAGTGGTGGGGGGCGTCGACAGGGTCTTCGAAATCAACCGAAACTTCCGCAACGAAGGCGCCGACTCGAGCCATTCCCCTGAATTCACGGCGATCGAGGCGTACGAGGCGTACGCGACGTACGACACGATGGCGGAGCTGACCCAGTCGCTGGTTCAGCGCGCCTGCCTCGACACCCTCGGGACGACCACGGTGACCCTTTCCGACGGGACGGAATACGACCTGGGCGGCCAGTGGGCGCGCATCGATCTTTACACCTCAATCTCCGAAGCGGTGGGCGAGGAGGTCACGGTCGAAACCCCGCGCGAAAAGCTTGAGGCGATCGCCGACCGCCACGGGATCTCCGTGGCGCCCTACTGGGTCGCGGGGAAAATCGCCGAGGAGATCTTCGAAGAGCTCGTCGGCTCGAAACTGTGGGAGCCGACCTTCGTTCTCGACTTCCCGGAGGACACGTCGCCCCTTACCCGGCCTCACCGTTCGAAGCCCGGACTGACCGAGAAATGGGACCTGTACGTGCGCGGGATAGAGCTGGCGACGGCATACTCCGAGCTTGCCGACCCGGTGATCCAACGTGAGCGTTTGGCAGCCCAGTCCTTGGAGGCCGCCAACGGCGACCCCGAAGCCATGCAGCTCGACGAAGAATTCATCGAGGCCCTCGAGCAGGGCTTCCCGCCGTGCGGCGGCATGGGGATGGGCGTCGATCGACTTTTGACCGCCATGACGGGCCTCGGCATCCGGGAAACGATCACATTCCCGTTCGTGCGCCCGCAGGGCAAGTGACGACGAAAGGCTTGTAAAAGCTTATAAGGCAGCGCCACGCGGGACGAGCGACGCAAAACATCGGACGGGGCGGCTGCCCTGCGGGGGCGGGCGACGAAGGCATAGACCGGAGCGCAGCCGTGAGACGTGGCGCGGGGCGGCGAGATCGCGGCCCCACGCCACGCGACGTCTCGGCGGTATGCACGCCGCCTCGCCAAGAAGATTCCGACGTCGCGGACGTCGTCTCGGATTCGATCGGCGGCACGCGACGCCTCCTTTTCCAGACGCCGTCACTTGTCGGTCATGGAGCCGTCCTTCATCGAGCCGTCTGTTCCCTTGTCCTTCATGGACCCATCGGTCATCTTGTCCTTGTCGGTCATTTTGTCTTTGTCTGTCATCTTGTCCTTGTCGGTCATTTTGTCTTTGTCTGTCATCTTGTCCTTATCCGACATCTTGTCTTTGTCCGACATCTTCTCGTTTTGCGTCGTCGACATCTTGTCGGAGGGCTGATCGTCGGCGCCGCACGCCGCCAAGCCCAAGCCTGCGACAAGGGCGACGGAGGCCAGAGCGGTCGATGCGAAGAATTTGCGAGCCATGGGCATTCCTTTGTTCGAGTGGTTGTTTGCAGGGCGGATCGTTCCGCCTTCAATCACTGTTCGGCGCCGCAGGGCATGCCGGATGTGTGAACTGTTGCACACATCTGTGGGCGACGTCGGCGCCGAACCAACGGTGACAGACAAACGGCGGCGAAAAGGAAACCATGTTCTCGCAGATTCTCATCGGCTTGTTCGGCGGCCTGATCACGGGCGTATCGCCGTGCATACTGCCGATGCTCCCCATCATCTTCCTCGCGGGCGCAACCGGCGCCTCCTCCGACGGCAAGTCGCCGTCAAGAAAATACCCCCTCCTCATCACGCTCGGGCTGGTCGTCTCCTTTACGGCTGTGACTCTGCTCGGATCGACTGTCCTCAGCCTTCTGGGGCTTCCCCAAGATTTCATTCGGTGGACAGGCATCGCCTTCCTCGTGCTCATCGGGGTCTCGCTTATGATTCCGAAGGTCGAGGAATGGCTGGAAAAGCCGTTCGCGCGCATACGCATGAAACAGGTGGACAAGCGGTCCAACGGATTCGTCTTCGGCCTCGTGCTGGGAACCGCCTACGTTCCATGCGCGGGACCGGTGCTCACGGCGATCAGCGTGGCGGGCTCGACGGGGAGAGTTGGCGCTGAAACCGTGGCGTTGGCGATTTCCTTCGCCGTCGGGGTCGCCATTCCCCTCTTCTTCTTCGCCCTCGCCGGACGGGGCGTGACCGAGCGGGTCAAGGGGTATCGGAAGCGGCAGCGCGGGATCCGGATCGCGGCGGGAGGCGCGATGATCGCCTTGGCGGCGGGCATCGTCTTCGATCTTCCGGCGAAAATCCAGCGGGTCATTCCCGATTACACTGCGAATCTCCAAAAGGCCGCGGACGAGTACCTTCACGACGAGCAGTCGGGAAAGTTCACGTGCTCGCCGGATTCGGCCGAACTCGCCGACTGCGGGCCGCAGCCCGAGATAACCGGGATTGCCGCCTGGTTCAACACCCCCGGCGGTCGCGCCCTAGAGCACAAGGCGCCCGCCGGCGGAGTGCGGCTCGTCGACTTCTGGGCGTACTCGTGCATCAACTGCCAGCGCTCGGTGCCGGGGATCGAGAAACTCTACAAGGCCTACCGCGACTACGGGCTTCAGGTGATAGGAATCCACTCGCCAGAGTACGCCTTTGAAAAGGTGCCGGAAAACGTCAAGGGCGGCGCGCAAAGGCTCGGAATCACCTATCCCGTCGCCGTCGATTCGGATCTGAAGACGTGGAGCGCCTTCGACAACCACTATTGGCCCGCGCACTACCTCGTGGACGCGCAGGGCAAGGTTCGGCATATCCACTACGGCGAACATGGCGAAGCGAGGACGGAGAGGCTCATCCGAGAACTGCTCGCCAAGCAAAACCCGGGAAAAAAGCTTCCCGATCCGGTTTTCTCCGACAAGGACGATTCGAAGGCCGACGCCGCTCGGGCCGAGGAGGCGAATCCGGAGACTTATCTCTTCCCGGATAGGGCGCGTTACTACGACGGCAAGGTTCCCTTTGCCGAGGGCACCGTCGACTACGGCCAGTCAAGCGACCCGAAACCCGGCAAGTTCAACCTTTCAGGCAAATGGACGGCAGACGGCGAATCGGCGGTGCCCGCTTCCGAGGGCGCAAGCGTGAAACTGGGGCTTCATTCCCGTCGCGTCTACCTCGTTGCATCGGGCAAAGGCCAAATAACCTACACCTTCCAGGGGCGCAGCTACACAAAAAAGGTCGAAGGAATTCCCAACGCGATCGACCTTCTCCCCGGCGACGCCGCCAAGAGGGGCACCCTCACGGTCGAGGCGAGCGCTGGCGTCCGCCTCCACTCCTTCACATTCGGGTGACAGATGAGGATGGCGGGGACAGCGGCGATACGTAGGGTGGCAACGCGTCCAACGGTGGGGGCGATGCCGACTGCGAAGAGCGTTGCGCGGCGAGGCGCCGAGCGAGCCGTTAGCATAGTTGCCGTGCACGATGCTCACAACGATCTCGATCGCTTGCTCGCCGCGGTTGCGAAGGGTGACGGCGAGGCCTTCGGCCTCCTCTACGACCGTGCTGCCGGCCATCTTTTGGCCCTCATTCGCCGCATTGTCGTCGACGCCGACCTGGCCGAGGATGTTCTGCAGGAGGTCTTCTGGCAGGTGTGGCAGCGTGCGTCGTCCTTCGACCCTGCGAAAGGCAGCGCCAAGGCGTGGCTGGCCGTCCTCGCTCGGAGGCGGGCCATCGACTGCGTTCGGTCGCGCGAGTCGCGACGTCTTCGCGAGGCTTCTTCGGCCAAATTCGAGGTCGAATACGATTCTGTGGCCGAGGCCGTCTTTTCTCACGAGCGGAGCGGCGAGGTTGCGCGCGCCGTCGCCGGCCTTGACCAGCCGGTCCGCTCCTGCATCGACGCGGTCTTCTTCCGGTCGATGACCCACGTGCAAGCGGCGCAGGCTTTGAACATGCCGTTGGGCACCCTCAAGACCCATATCAGGAAAGGAATCGCGCAGCTGCGCGAGGTTGTGGAGGACCGATGACCGAACGCGACGACATCGCCTTCGGCACTCCCGAAGCCGAACTGCTGGGCGCCGCCGCTTTCGACGGCGAGCCGCCGCAGCCGCCCGCCGACGTCAAGGCGGCGCTCATGGCGCGCATTTCTTCGGGCGACTCAGGGAATGCTCGCGCCGACGTCGTCGAGCTTCCCAGGCGAAGAGTGTGGGTGCGAAGGCTTGCGGGGGCGGCCGCAGCCGTCTTCCTCGTCGCCGGAGGCTTCGCCGCGGGCCGGGCGTGGACGATGCGCGGAATGTCCGACGAAACAAAGTTCAATGCCCTGAACCAGGCGTCCGATTACAGCCAGACGTCCCATAAAATGGCCGACGGACACACCATCCGGCTCGTGTGGTCGTACAAGGAGCATTCCGCTGCGCTGGTCATGCCCGCCGGGATGCAGATTCCGCGCGGAAAAGCCGTTCAAGCCTGGTCGGTCAAGGGCAGGCGGATGACCTCGATGGGCATGTACCCTTCGGGGAGCAAGGCGCGGTACGCGTTTTTGTCGGCGATGCCGGACGAGGGGGAATCGGTCATGCTGACGATGGAGCCGGCTTCCGGTTCGTCCGCTCCGTCGTCGGACATGGTCGCGGACATCCCCATGGGCAAAAAATGAGGCGTCGGGCCCGGTGCGTGATGCCGGGCCCGACGTGCGTCACTTCGAACGCCGCCGGCGCACGACCCTCAGTGCGAACGCGGCCGTCGCCAGGGCAGTGCCCGTGACCGTTATGGCAATGGTCCGCGCCGTCGATCCGTCCGACGCCTGTCCGACTTCTTCCGAGTAACGCACGGTCAGATCGTCGGATGCGTCCGCAGCCGACGAAGCCGAGCGTGAGACTGCCGGCGCGTTGAGCGCGGGGCTTTCGATCTCGATGTCCAGGGTCGGAACCTCGCCTTGGCCTCGGCTTTGGCCGGCGGGGATTCCCGAGTTCGGCGCACCCGCGATTGGCTCGGCTCCCGCTGTTTCTGGCGTCGAGGGCGCGTTGTCCGGCGTCGTCGCGGGCGCGGCCGAGGCTGCCGCGAGGGGCACCGGGGGCGAGGCGGGCAAGGCTTCGGCGACAGGTGAGGATTCGGCGACAGGTGAGGATTCTGCGACGGGCAAGGAATCGGCGACGGATGTGGCTTCAACGACGGGGGCGGCGGCCTCGGAGACCGACGACTCTTCGACGTCGGCCGAAGCCTGGGAGGCAGGCGAGGCCCCAGCCGCAAAGGCCGACGCGGAATCCCGCGAGGCGGCGCTCGGCTGGCCGATCTCGATGCGTGCCGTCACAGGCGCCGTGCCGGGCGTCGAGGCTGCGGCGCTCGCGGCTTCCCTTGCGGCTCCAGTGCGGCGCCGCGCGATTCTCAACGCGATGGCGCCTATCGCGATGACGGCTGCGACGCTGGCCATGATGACGGCAAGCAGCACGAAGCCTCCCGAGTAGGCGTTGACCCGGGCCTCGTCGGCGAAATCGTCCCTCATGGAGGCGATGATCCTCTTGCCGTCCGCGGACTGCGGGCTGGCCTGGGCCCCGAAGAGGGCGGCCGCGACCTTCGATCGGAAATCGTCCGTGTGATCGGCGGCGTACGACTTGCCCAGGTGCGTCGCGTAGGTCGAGAGGATCGCGACGCCGAATGACGACCCCACCTGCTGGCTCGCGTTGATCGTCGCCGAGGCCAGGCCGATGTGCGACGGGCCGATGCCTCGCGTGCCCGCGTTGAACGCGATGGGCACGGCGACGCCCATGCCGAGGCCGAAGACTATGAGGCCGGGAAGGGCCGCCTGTGCGAACGACGAATCGACGTCCATGAGCGACAGGATTCCCGCGCCCGCGGCGGAAAGGCCGAGCCCGAGTGGGAACGCGGCTTGCGCTCCCAGGCGCGGCAAAATCAGCTTGCCGGAGATCGCCGCGGCGACGACGATGCCGGCGACCATCGGGAGCATGGCCACGCCCGTCTTCATCGGCGAGTATCCGAGGTGTTCCTGCAGGTAGTACGTCATGAAGACGGCCGTGCCCATTTGGGCCGCGCCGAAGGTGAACTGCGTGCCGTACGAGGCGCTGCGCGCCGGATTCGTGACGATCCACAGGGGCAGCACCGGCTTGCGGGCCATCCTTTCCCGGATGACGAAAAGGACAAGCAGGGCGCAGCCGACGCTGATGAACGTGACGGTCGAGGCCGAACCCCACGATGTGCGCTGGGCGCGGTCGAGGCCGAAGACGACGCTGAAGAGCCCCGTGCACCCCAACACGAGGCCGAAAAAGTCGTCTGTGATCGAAGCCCCGGAACTGTTCTTGTGAGCAGGCGGGAGCGTCTTGCGGCTGGTGACGAGAGCGAAGGCGGCGATGAAAATATTGACGAACATCGCCCATCGCCAGTTGAGGAGGTCGGTCAGCGCCCCTCCCAGGAGGAGGCCCACCGCGGCGCCGATCCCTCCGGTGGCGCCTATGAGCGCGAAGGCGCCGGCGCGCTCCTTGGGATTGACGAAGGAGTTGTTGATGAAGGCGAGAATGGTGGGGGCGAGCAAGGCGCCGAAGACGCCCTGGGCGGCGCGTGCGCCGGCCAGCACGGCGAAGGACGGCGCCAGGCCGCCGACGAGGCTGGCTATCGAAAATCCCATGAGGCCGATCGGGTAGGCCCGTCGGATCCCGACGATCCCGACGAGGCGCCCGCCGAAGAGCACGAGGCCGCCGAAGGCCAGCGTGTACGCTGTGACGATCCACGGGCGTTGGGCGTCGGTCATGTCGAGGCTGCTCTGCATGCTCGGCAGCGCCACGGCGATGATCGTCATGTCGAGCACGATCATCAGCTGGGTTGTGATGATGCTCGTGAGGATCGCGGCTTTGTTCTTGGTCTTCCCGCCGCTTGTGGCGGCGGATTCCTGAATGATGGCAGACATGTGAACGCTTTCAAATCGAAACGATCGTTTTACTCTTGTGAGCTTACGCCGCCTGCAGGCCGTTAGCAACAACGATCGTTTCGATTTACGGGTCAAGGTACCCTTGAAACATGCCCAGAGTCAGCGCCGGCCACCAGAAACGCCAACGCGAGCGGATAGTCGTGGCAGCGGAAGCGTGTTTCGCCGAGAACGGCTTCCATGCGACCTCGATGGACGACGTCGTCAACGCCGTCGGCATGTCCACGAGCACCGTCTACAACTATTTTCCGGGTGGAAAGAATGAGCTGATCGTGACGGTGTGCAAAGAGCGGACCGACGCCGTGTTCGCGAGAATCGCGATTCTCGCGAAACGTGAGAATCCGCCGTCCTTGAGGGAGGTGTATGCGGAAGTCGCCATGGCCTTTTGGCAGCATATGGAGAAGGTGGAGCGCGAAAGGCTTCGAAGCGACGAGGAAGACGCTCCCGACGAGTGCGAACAGGCGCCCGAGGAGGGCGGGCAGGTTCTTGGCGAAGGCGGGCGAGCCTCCGGAGGCGAGGACGTCGCCGACGGCGTCGACACGGACGAGGCTTTGCGGATATTCGAGGAGCTGGGCCGGACCGACGGCGCAGAGCCCCCGGAGTGGATGCTGCGCTCGGTGCGTCTGGCCGTGAACGCGTGGGCGGAGACCATTCGCAACCCCGGCCTCAACCGGGACATGCGGCGCAGGCACTCGGAGTTTCGGAAAGCTCTCACCGTCCTGGTCGATCGGTGGAAGGTCTGCGGCGCCGTCGATCCGGCGCTGCCGACGGCCGACGTCGTTCGCCTGCTCATGGACAGCTATTTTGGAGCGATAGTCGATTTCGTCATCACCGGCGAATCGAGGTACGAGCGTTCGACGGCGGCGCTCGAAAGGGTGCTGTCCCCGCGCGGAGGGTGAAGGCACGCCCTTGAGCATCGACGGGATGTCCCGCACGGTGCTGTCCCCGCGCGGAGGGCGAAGGCGTCACCCAGATATTTGGGGGAAATGCGCTCTTCGTGCTGTCCCCGCGGGAATGGCGACGGCGGTCGGCCCGCCACGCCTTGCCTGAGCTCGCCGCGCAGCCTTAGGGTTGACGAATGGCGGAGCAAATCGATGTGCTGATGGTCGAAGACGAAGCGGCGCTTGCGGCCTCGACGGTCGAGTACCTCAATCTGTCGCAGATCGAGGCCCGCGCGGTGGGCAGCGCCGAGGAAGCCCTCGCGGCCGTGTCGAAACTGGATCCGCGGCTCATACTGTTGGACGTCAACCTTCCGGGGGCCAGCGGATTCGAGTTCTGCCGCAGGCTCCGCAAAGACAGAGACACCCCGGTCGTCTTCATTTCGGCGCGCACGGGCGAAGACGATCAGATTCTCGCCCTGACGCTGGGAGGGGACGATTACATCGTCAAACCCTATTCGCTGGCCCTCCTCGTGGCGAAGGTGCGGCGGACTTTGGCGAGGTCGGCCTCGGGTTCTGCGGGCGGGCGTGAGGCCGGCGTCTACGACGACGGATGGCTCGCCGTCGACCTCGAATCCTCCCGGGTGAGCGTCGACGGCGCGGAGATCCAGCTCGCGGCGATGGAGTTCGACCTGCTCGCCTACCTTGTGGCCAGCCGGGGGAGGATCGTCGAAAAACGGGAGCTGTTGAACAAGGTGTGGGGCGGCGCCGTCACGGGCGACGGCACTTTGGCGGTCCACGTGCGCCGCCTCCGCAGGCGAATCGAGCCCGACCCCGAAAATCCGGCGTACATCTGCACGGTATGGGGGAGGGGATACCGTTTTCGCGAGGGCGGGGCGTCCTTGAAGGCCGGAGAAACGCCCGCGAGAGCCGGAGAAACGCTGTGACGACGCGAGACGCCTCGGCGATTCCGGCTAGGCTGGCAGGCGGCCGAAGAAGGAAAGGCCTGAGAGCGAACGGCGGAAAAAGTCAGGGAGCGGACAACCGGGGAAAGGGCGGCCGATGAAGGGCGCCGTCGCCGCTGTCGTCGTCGCGGCAGCCGCCGCTCTTGCGATTCTGTTCGGTTCCGAGCCCGCCAAGGGTTTCAAGTCCGACGTCGTGCCCGCCAACGAGCTCGTCGAAGCGGTCGAAAAGTCCTGGCCCGACGCCCGCGCGGCCGACGCCCGGACCGGTCGGCGCTTTCCCCAGGTCACCGTCGTTGGAGACGACGGATCACTCGTGTACTCGCGCGGCAGAAGGATCGACGGCGATCGCGACGCTATGCGGACGGGCGCGGTCGGTTTCGAGCTTGTCGCGGGAGGGCGGCACGTTGGGCGCATGTGGATTTACAACGGATGGGTGGAGAAGGAGGAAGAGGCCCGGCAGGCGGCGCTCCGGCTGGCGGGCGGAACGATCCTCGCAGTAGCCTCGTTTTGCCTTCTCGTCGTCGCGGTGTCCAGGCGGCGCCTTCTGCGGCCCTTCAAACAGTTGAGTTTCTTTGCGCGCGAGGTGGCACAAGGCAATCTCGACGTCCCCTTGCGGATGGATCGGAACAACGTGTTCGGGCCGTTCACCGAGGCGTTCGACATCATGCGCGACGAGCTCGGCCGGGCGCGCAGGGCCGAAGCCGCGGCGAAGGAGTCGAAGAAGCAGCTCGTGGCCGAGCTGGGGCACGACATTCGCACGCCGGTCGCCTCGATCGCCGCCACCGCGGAGCTCCTTGCGGCGACGGAGGCCAGCGAATCCAAACGCGAGAAGATCGAGGTCATTCGTCACAAGGCCGGTCAGATCGAAGAGCTCATGGCGGACGTCGCCCGGGCCAACCGCGAGGAAATCGCCTCCCTTCGGGTCGCCCCCGTCCCGGTCGGCAGTGAGGACGTCGAAAGGTGGCTGAGGGCGGCAGACGCGGACGAGGCGATGGCGGACTTTTCCCTGCCGCACTGCCTGGTCTCCGTCGACCGGCTGCGCATGCGGCAAGTCTTCGACAACGTCGTCGCCAACTCGCGCAAGTACGCCGGCACGCCCATCGAGGTGACGGCAAGCGTCGATGAGCACTTCCTTCTCATCGTCGTCCGCGACCGCGGCCCGGGCGTGGACCGCGGAGAGATTGAGGCGATCTTGGGCAAGGGCGTGCGGGGTTCGAACGTGAAGGGGGTGCCCGGCGAGGGACTCGGCCTCTACACGTCAAGCTGCCTCATGGAGCGCATGGGCGGGGCGCTTTCGTGCCGCCTGGCCGACCCCGGCTTCGCCGTCGTCCTTGAAATTCCGCTCGCCAGGTGAGGCATGCGGGCGGGGCGCAAGGTTCGGCTCTGCCGATCGAGCGGCTCTTCGCTCCGGGCGCACCGGCAAGGCGCGCCGAAATATAAGGCGCGCGCCGTTCAGAATCTTGCCGGCAGAGTTAAGAAACAGTTAAGAATCGCGAAAAGGCTTCGTAATCGGTTGTTGCGTACCTTGGAAGCATGAACGCAACAGAGAACCGCAATGCGCTACGCGAAAAGAACAATGACACGGCGCAATCTGAGGGGGAAACGTCGCACTCCAAGGACGTGATTGTGACGAAGAAGCTTTCAAAGACTTTCTCGCACAAGGGGACCCAGCAGCATGTGCTGAAGAACCTTGACCTGGCGATCCGCCGCGGCGGCTTCACCGTAATCATGGGGCCCTCCGGCGCAGGAAAATCCACCCTCCTTTACGCGCTTTCGGGCATGGACAAGCCGTCCCTGGGAAGCGTGGTGTTCGACGGCGAGGACATCACAGAGCTCAGCCAGGACAAGCTGGCGGTCTTCCGGCGGACTCACTGCGGCTTCGTCTTTCAACAGATCAACCTTCTCGACTCGATGTCCCTCACGGACAATGCGATGGCGCCGGGGTTGCTTGTCGGCAAGCGGAAGGCCGTGGCCGCCCGCGTCGATACGCTGTTCGACCTCGTGGGCGTCGACGAGGCGACCAGGAAGAAGTTTCCGGGGATGGTTTCGGGCGGGGAGGGCCAGAGGGCCGCCATCGTCCGGGCCCTTGTCAACGAACCCGACGTCGTCTTCGCCGACGAACCCACCGGGCAGCTCAACTCCGAAAACTCGCTGCGCATTCTCGATCTTCTCAGCCGAGTCAACCGCGCCGGCCAGACGGTGGCCATGGTGACCCACGACCTCAATTCGGCTTTGCGCGGAGACCGCATCCTCTACCTGCGCGACGGGACGATCCAGGGCGAATTGAACTTGGGCGCCTTCGAGACCGCGGACAAGGACCGCCGCGACCGTCTCGCCGCGTTCCTCGAGGAAATGGGGTGGTGACAATGCGCCGCATGTTCCTCAAACGAAGCCTGCGCAGATCGGCCGGACAGTTCGTCATCGTCGGCCTGCTCGTGGCCATCGCGTCAGCGATGCTGCACCTGGCGGCCGTTCTGATCCTCCAGTATCCGGCGACTTTGGACGACGCCACAGCCAAGCTCAACACCGAGCATATTTTCATCCTGCTCGAGAACGAAAAAGGCGCCCGCGACGCCGAGAGAATCGCCAGGGACGACGGCCGGGTCAAGGATCACATACTTCTTCAGACGCTGCGGGCAGGCGCGACCTTCGAGTACGACGGCAAGGAGCAGATCAGCGCCGTTACGATAGTTGAACAAGACAAAGACACGCGCATTGGGCGAAGCGGAGTTGTGGCCGAAGATTCCAAGCGTCACGCCGACCCCATATGGCTGCCGTATTCCTTCAAGACGGCCGGAGGATACGAGCTCGGAGATCCCTTTGAAATGACAGTAGGCGAAGTCAAACATCGGTATCACATTCAGGGATTCCACGAGAATCCCGTGAGCGGCGTGATGGGCTCGATCCAGGTCGAGTTTCGGGTGAAAGCCTCCGAGGCCGCCGCTTTGGCGTCGGCTCCCGGAATGAACCGCGTCTGGCAGCTGAGGGCGCTCATTAAAGACGTGTCGCAGGCGGACGACGTCGCAGCTGAGATCTCTTCGAAGGTGGCGAAGGCTGCGGTGCAAAGCGGAACTGCAAGCCCGGTTCTCGTGAGCATTGGGTGGAATCTGCTTTCTTCCGTGCTGATGGTCCCCGCCAACGTCCTCATTTTCTCCTTCATTCTTTTCGCGGCGATCGTCGCCTCCGTGGTGGCGGTCATCGTCAGATTCGCCATCCGCTCGCTCATCGTCCGCGAGATGCCCGCGTTGGGGACGCAGAAGGCCCTCGGCTTCCGTTCTGGCCACATTGCCCGGCTGCTCGCTCTGCCCTTCGCGATCGTCGCCTTGGCGGCTTCCCTTGCGGGGGCCGCGGTCGGCGTCGCCCTCTTCCCGGCGATACGCCAGCTGGTCGAGTCCCAGTCCGGATTGCAGTGGTCTCCGAAGGTCGGCGTCGTCGGAGTGGGCGCGGCAGCGGGAGCGATGCTGGCGGTCGTCGGCGTCACCGCCCTCGCGGTCGCCAGAAAGGTGCGAAAGATACCTCCGGTTGAGGCCTTGCGCGGCGGGGAGGCCACACACTCGTTCCACTCCAATCATTTGCCCCTGCGAAAGGCCCGCGGGCCGCTGACGCTGGTGCTCGGTGTGAAGTCCGCTCTACAGGCCCGGGCTCAGACGATCATGGTGGTCATTGTGATCGCGATGGTTGCTTTTGCCTCCGTCTTTTCCGTGGCACTGTACTCGGCTCTGTTCAAAGATTCCCGCAAGGTGGTCGGCATTTTCATCGGGGACCGGCAGGACGTCACCGTCTCGGTGCTGAAAGGCGGCTCGGTCGAGGCCGTGCGCAAAGACTTGGGGGCGATGCCCGGAGTCGAGCGTGTTCAGATCTTCGACAACACCAGGAACGCCGACGTGTCCGGGCGCACGGTGTCACTTTCGGTCGCCGATTCCTATCCCTCCTCGAAGGGCAGCCGGTCCGTCTACAAGGGCAGATATCCGAAGTCCGCCAATGAAATATCCCTTGGCGGCAAGTTCGCGAAGATCCTTGGCGTGGACGTCGGCGACGAAGTGACCGTCGATTTTCAAGGAGGGAAGGCGACTTACCTCGTGACGGGTTTGACGCAGACCGTTGTGCGCATGGGCATGGTCGCCTCGGTCACCATCGACGGCGCCAAGCGCATGAACGCCGCCTACCAGCCGAAGTACGCGACCGCCGTCCTCAAGGAGGGCCAAAATATCGACGCCTTCGTCGGCAAAGTGAGAACCGAGATGAAGGGGCGGTACAACTACGTCGTCAACTCGTATGCGATCTCCGAGTCCTACGTCGCTCCGTACCTGGCGATGAGTAAGACGATGTCCTTCGCGATCTTCGGCGTGGCAGGGTTTGTGACGATGCTGGTGATCGGTCTGGTGGTCAGTTCGGCGATGGTGCGCTCGCGGCGCACTTTCGGTGTTCTCAAGGCCGCGGGATTCACCAATGCCCAGCTCATGCGCCAAATGCTCGCCTGCTATCTTCTGCCCGTTGCAATAGGCGGCGCGATCGGGATCGCAATCGGAAGTGTGACCGCCATTCCCTTATTCGAGGGTTTGCTCCGGTCCCTGGGAGTCGAGCGGCTGGATGCAGAGATGCCGGCCCTCATGGTCGTCGGCTTGGGCATGGCGCTGCTTCTTATAACCGCCCTGCTCGTCATGGTCCTGGCCCGCAAGACGCGCACGGTCACATCGAGGGAGCTGCTGACGGAGTAGGGGGACGGCTGTCGACGAGTGCATGCTCCGGGGCGTTGCCGGTCGGATGGGCCGACGTCGAACTCACCGAACGCAATGGAGCGGCTCACGACGAAGACGCGTCGCCTCCGCCTCTGACGAACGGCGCAGGGCGCCGAGCGGATACGGTTTTCCGCTTGGCGCCCTGCCGCATTGGCGAGGCGGAATTTGAGCGGCTCTGGTGAGCGGAATTAAGCTCCACAGATTATTTTCGCGGTTTCATATTGTGAAATGTTGAAAACGCCCCTCCCTCTCGCAGGCTGTGGCATACTTAGTCCAAGCGACTTTGCGATAGCCGCAACATCACGCATTGGAAGGAAAACAGGTCCATGGTCTCGTTTCACGAACTTGAGCGGTGGAGTGATGCGCCGCTGAATGGCGCCGCCTCGGAAGCGTCCGGTCTGGCAAAGAGATACAAAGACGTGGGTGATCAGATCCTTGACATCAACAACGCCGATCTCTCGGGGGAGTTCGTCGAGGCCGAAATGCGCAGGCGGAGGGCGCTGGCCGACGATGCTTCGGATGTGAGCGCGGCGTATCAGAAAGCGCAGACCGATTTCGAGCAGCTTGCCCAGGCGGTGTCCAAGCTCGTCATCCAAGCGAAGCAGGTTTCCTCCATCATCCACACGGCAGGGGGAGTTCTCACGTCTGACGGCAAAGTTCGCAATATTGACCCCAATTGTCAGATCAGCCTCGATGAGCTCGTGACCAGTGGAGCGAGTTTGTTGAATGAAGAAACCGATCCGGGGCGCAGGCTTCAAAGATTCGTCAACGTCTGCCTCCAGAAAGGGAGGGACATTCTTAACGCTGCGGGCGATCTATACGACAGTCTGGCGCGCATTAAGAAAATGGCGGTGGGGCCAAAGCCTGAGATCTTCGGGTGGGGCGTGAAGAAACCCAATTCGAAATGGGGCGTTGAGGAGGTCAACGACTGGTGGACGGCGATGTCTGCGGAGGATCAGAAGAAAATTATCAAGGAGCACCCCGACTGGATTGGCAATCTCGATGGCATTCCAACCATGGCTAGGCACAAGGCGAATGTTCTTCGTCTGGAGGCCGAGCGGGATGCGGTCAACCGTAGGATCGAGGAGCTTGAGCGCGAACTAAAGGAAAAACAGGGAGAGGAAAGGAAGGCCGCCAAAGAGGTCAGGGACAACAGCCCGTGGAACCGGCAAGGTCCCCGGCATGAGCTGAGCGAGGGCGATCCTCTAAGCCCTGATCGACGCAGCAAAGAGCTGTTGGCGTTGCTCCAGCGCAGAGCTGAGCTCAATGCTTTGTCCCTGAAGTTTCCCTGCCCTAAGAGCCCCGCCGAACTGGATGCGCTTCTTGACAAGAGCGCGGCCGATTACAGCCTCATGGCTTTCGATTCCCCCAAGGACGGTCACTTGCGGGCTGTCGTGGGCATCGGCGACGTCGATCATGCAAAGCACCTGCAAGTGCACACTCCGGGCATGAACTCCAGTGTTTATGGAAGCATCGTCCAAAGTGACGGTCGATGGGGCGGAGGAATCAGGGATATGAATACGGTTCTTGACGCGAGCGGGGAAGAGCTGAGAGCTTCGGGTCGTCCAGGCGAGAAAGTCGCTGGGGTCTACAACCTCAACTACGATGCGCCGTCGATGGGAGAGTCTTTGAATCCTGATCGAAGTGTTCTGGGGTCGAAACAAGCGGATATCGGTGCGCGCAAGCTAGCGGGTTTGTGCGATGGGCTTCAGGCGACTCATGCGGGCGATCCCCATATGGTCGTATCGGGTCATTCGTACGGATCGACGGTAGCGGGGAAGGCCCTTAGGCAGACTACCGCTCCAGATGACTTTATCGCCTACGGATCGCCGGGGTTTGAGGCGGTGACGAACTCGGAGCTCAATATGGTTCCCGGTCACACAAGCATTGGCGGCGCGGAAGACGACATGGTGGCGTGGTCTGGATGGCATCAGAGCTTCGGCCCGTCGACGCCGGAACCTCATAATAACCTCAACTACGAGCATTTCAGCACAGACAAAGCCACCGATGCTGACGGTGCGCACTATTCCGGATCGGAAGGGCACTCTGAATACATGAACAATGCCGAAAACGGGCAGATGCGGACCTCGGTGAAGAATATCGCCAGCGTTGTCGCGGGCAACGGCATCTATTTCCCGGAGCGTTGACAATGCGCCGTGTTCCGTCGACAGTTGGCGGCCTTGTTGGGGCTCTTCTCCTATTTTTGTCTTCCTGTGTCTCTGGAAAGGATGAGAACGTGAACGGCGATGTTACGCCCACGCGGGTGAGCAGTCTGTCGATTGTCGAGGAACGGCGTCAGACGATCGGCCTCCTGTTGTCGTTTTACGACATGCTGTCGAAAGAGTTCGGCGTCGGCGAATGGGAGCCGCTTCGAGTTCATGCCCAGACCAGTGAGAATTTCGGAGTGTATTGCCCAAGTGGGTACGCCTCGGAGAGATATGACCTCGCCATTGCCGGGCCGTTGACGCCAGAGAAATGGAAGGCGGCCTTAAGCCGTATGTACAAGTTGGCGAAACCTCTAGGATTCGGATCTCCAAAAACGGAAGCTCCGGGAAGAAACGGAGGGCAGTCGGCTGTGTTTGCACGCCCAGATGGAGCTCGCATCCTTATTAGGTACAGGGTGAAGAGTCTTGTTCGCATAGATACCGGGTGCGCGAAAGGCGAAGTGTATGAAGGGTGGCCAGCTGGAACGGAGGCTGTCCCGGAGCGGCTGCGAACCACTGGGCGGCATGAGGATGGCAATCCGCCCGAAACGTGGGCTCCCTACTCCCCGCCTGGTTCGCCTAGCGCCGCCCCGACAAGCTCTTTTGTCAGGACTCAAACCAAGGGAAAGGAATGACGATGGTCGATAGGCTCCGGTACGACCCTCAAATCGTGGATTCGATGCTGTGGAAGTTTGACTCCGCCGTCGAACAGGTCCGCGAATCAAAAGGCGAAAGCGAGATCGCTGCGAGTGCAGGAGCTTTCGTGGGAGGCGGTCTGGAAGGCAAAGCGGAACAAGCGGCGCGGAGCGTCGCCGAAGGTCGATCGGACTATCTGCTGCGGCTCGGCGCCTACAAAGAAGCCCTTCTCAAGGTGAAGAGCAAGGTCGAAGGCGCAGACGCCGACTCTGCTGACGGCTTCAAGCGGCCTCCGCGTTGGCGCGACGAAATCGTTTAACTGCGGCTCGGACGGCGACCGAGTCTAAAGAGCTCACAGTCAAAGGATTGCAGTCAAAGAAAAGCCTGTCGCCTGATCGGGCTCCCCGGGCAACAATGCCTAAGTGCGCCAAAGGGGGCATTTGAGGGTATTTGCAAGTACTTAACGTGGACTTGCACCGTAATGATTTTTCTAGCTAGTAGGTTGTGTGAAAGAGGCAATTGCGTCGTTCCGAACTTTCTGATGTGTTAACAGGTGCAGTCGTAGAAGCTGTACCGGAGGATGTGTGTATAAATAACGAATATTTCGATCGATGTTCAGCTCTTGTTTCCGATGAAAAGTGGTGTCCCGCCCTTAGCGAAACGACGTCGCACCCCGACTTTTCCTTGTGTTCTAGCTTATCCTACGCATAGGACTTTAGTCCCTTCATCCATTTTCCGATCCATGAAATGGTTGAAGTCCATGAGCCTCCTTGCGGTAGGCCAAGTAAATCACGATCTCACGCAGGTAAGGCTGAGAAGCTCACCACCATCCTTTTAACGGAAGGCAATCTACATGAAACGCAGGATTCGACATGTGTCCGCGATCGCCTCTTTCCTTTCCCTCATCTCCGTGGCCCCCGCCGTCGCTGACGTCGGCGCTTCGGGTCCGGCCCCCTCGTCTGCGGGGAAATCCATCGGTCTCCGCGTAGGCGAGGATCCCACGCCCGCTCCGGGGAACTCGGGGAACTCGGCAGGCTCGCCCGGGGGCTCCCAGGGAGGGACCGATGGATCCCAAGGCAATACGAACGCTCCGAGGAAGTCCTACGGCGTGAGGGGGTATTTGGTCACGAGGAAGGCCCCCGCGCGCTCGATTGCGGGTTTCAAGACTACGCGGGATTCTTATCATTTTGCCATTGATGGGAAGGAATACACCCTCGAAGCGACTCCGCAATACAGGAACCCCTCGGTGGCTCTTGCACGCTTCAAAACGACACATGCGGCCTCTATTGCAAAGATCCGTGCGCACTTCAAGCTCCCGGACCTTTCGGAGCAGACCGCCACGCAGTACGTCAATGCCCTTTCGGATCAGGTCATGGCCGCGAACACGCCGGTGTCTTCGGATGAGATTTTCGCCGTCGCCGATTTCTCCTCCACCCTGGCGGCTCCCGCTGACAACGCCAAGACGGAGCAGGTGCTTCCCAAGCTCGTTTATGCGACGAAGACCAAGAACGTCTCGGCGATCATCCGGACCGGAGGCATTCTGGACAGCACGATTCCCGCGGCTTCCAAGAAGAACGTCACCCTCACCCAGAAGCTCGATTCGATGACCGGCGGCCTGAAGATGAACCCTGGAGGGTCGCAGCCGAGCCCGAGTGCGACGCCGACCAGCCCCAACGGGAGCCAGCCGACCTCGACCGCTTCGCCTACCAATCCCGACGGGAGCCAGCCCAGCCCGAGCGTAACGCCGATCAAACCCGGCGAGGAGCAGCCTAGTCCGAGTGCGACGCCGACCAGCCCCGACGGGAGCCAGCCGACTTCGACCGCTTCACCGTCCGCTCCGAACGGCGAGCAGCCTAGTCCGAGTGCGACGCCGACCAATCCCGACGGGAACCAGCCCAACCCGAGTGCGACGCCGACCAGCCCCGACGGAAGCCAGCCCAGCCCGGGCACAACCCCCGCCGCCCCGGCGCAGCCTCAGACGAAAAAGCTCACGGTTCCCAATGTCGATGCGGCCGTCGCCTACGCCAAGAAGTACGCCTTCACGCCGAACACTCAGCAGTACAAGTACTTCGAGCACGCAGACTGCACAAACTTCGCGTCTCAGATTCTTGCGGCCGGCGGCCAGCCCACCGACGCTTACTGGCACCCGCACCCGTGGGGCGACTCCACCAGGCACACCTACTCGTGGGCGGTGGCCAACGCCTTTGCCCGCCACTGGGGCCTCAACCAGGGAACGACCAGCTGGACCGAGTTCGCCTCTCGCGTCCACCGCGGATCCTTTGTGGCTTTGGCTTACTCGAACGGCAAGGTCTACCACACCGCATTCGTGACCGAGCAGGCTGACGTCGTCAGCGACGAGTACGGAACGTACCGGACCTTCGCCATTGCCCAGCACACTCGCAACTACGAGGGCTGGGTCCACGGCAACGGCCTTGCCTCCGTGTGGAAGCAGCGCGGCTACTGGATCACCGCCGAGGGCGACAGCAACGGACAGTAAGGGCGAAGCAACAGACAGCGGCGGCCGCTGAGGCGCCTCCGCACTGAAACGCAGCGTCCGCGAAAGGCGGGGCGCGGGTTTTGCTGGAAGGCAGCCCGCGCCCCGTTTCTTTGATCCCGTTTATGCCACGACGCCGCACATCAAGACTGCAAGGATGCCGTAGGTCCGCATGTCAAATCTGGGAGGACGTCATGGGTCTGCATGCGGAAAACGTCATGGGTCCGTACATCGAGCCTGCGAGGACCCCATGGGTCCGCATGTAAAACGTCACTCTTGCGAGGCCGCTGACGGCGATTTTGTCCTCGCTTTCAATCCCGATCTCCGTGCGCCGTCGGTCTGCGGACGCATTCGACGGTCAGCCTGAAGGAAAGCGCATGCGAGATCGGCCTGTTCGCTGTCTCTGCGCCCGTTCAACCTGCGAATGCGCGCAGCGGCTGGCCCGCGACCTCCGCCCGCATGTGGAAGACGGCGCCCGCGCCCGGCTCGTCGGCCGTCTGGCGCGACGTCGTGATGAAAACGTCGCGAAGGTCCTCCCCGCCGAGGGTCACTGCCGTCACCCCGCGCACGGGAAGCTTCCACTCGCCGAGCACCTCGGCTTCGGGTGAATAGAGGCGCACTTTGCCGACCCGGTTCATCGCGCACCACACATTGCCCTCGGAATCGACGCAGAGGCCGTCGGGCCGTCCGCCGTCGCCGTCGTGGAAAAGTCTGCGGTTGACGAGGCTTCCCGATTCGTCGACGTCGAATACGCTCGTTCCTCCCGTGGCGGTGTCGTTGTAATAGGCGAGCCTTCCGTCGGCCGTGAAGTCGATGCCGTTGGACGTGGTGACGGAATCCAGCACGACGTCGACGGCGCCGTCGGCCCCGATGCGGTAGAGCTTGGCGCCGCCCGGGGTCTTGTCGTACGGCATGGACCCGGCGTACAGCCTGCCCGAAAGGTCGACGCCGCCCTCGTTCATGCGAACGCCAGGATCCGCCCACATCTCGGCTTGCGGAACGGGCGCGCCGAAGGCCGAATCGGCCAGGGCGATGCCGCGCTCGACGCCCACGACGTATCCGCCGCCCGCGCGAGGGCGCACGAAGGCCGCAACTGACGACCCGGTCGGCAGCCGCTCGACGCTTCCGTCCGAGCCAATCGTGAGGATGTCGCCCGCAAGCATGTCGACGATCCGCAGCCCGCCCCACGAGGCATGCCACGCCGGGCCTTCGCCGTGGAAGGCGACGACGTCAGTTATTTGAGTTGTCTTCTCCATCGTCGACGATGATAACGCGAAGATTGCGCGGGCCGTGGACGCCGTCGACGCGCACCAGCTCGATGTCCGAGGTCGCCGAGGGGCCGGCGATCCACGTGGTCGGACGCGTCGGATTCTCGCCGAGCACGGCGACGGCCTCGGGGACCGTCGCCTTGACGTCGGAGGCTTTGAGCACCACCACGTGGGTGTCGGGGACCAGGGAGATCGCGCGCCTGCCCATGTCCGGCGCGCCATCGAGCATGATCGTGCCCGAGAGGGCGACGGCTACGCGCGAGGCGGTGACGACGGCGTCGATCCGGTCCAGCTCGGCGTTGCTCAAAGGCGGCTCGTCGACGTGAATCTCACGGCCCTTCGCGGCCGCCTCCGCCCAGGCGGGGTCGAGCCCGGGCGGCACGACGACGCTCGCCGCGTCCGACAGCGCCTCGGCGATGGCGGCAGGAACGTCGGCGGCGGTGGCCGCATGGGTGACCTTCGCCGTGTAATCGACGAGCTTCTCCTCCATCTCCGCCACAATGTCCGATCCGTCGCCTCTTGTGCGATAGTCTCGCGGAATCTCAGGCACGGGGATGGGCCCCGCCGCTCGGATTCGGCGGAAGATCTCCTCGCGTGCGTTTGTGGCTGCCTTCATCGCCCGCCCTCCTTTTCTTCGCGCGCCTTCCACCATTGCCTGAAGCTTTGGGCGGGCGGCGCCGGAACGTCGCGCACCCTCGTCCACGATTTCGCGACCGGAAGCGGAACGCGGCTGATCTTCAAGTTGGGCCCGGCGATCAGACGCCCAGCCTGGACGCTTTTGCCCGCGGCCTCCATCGCCTTGCCTGAACGCATGACCTTCGACGAGACGGCCATGCCCACGTCCCAGATGTTCGGAATGCCGCCGCGGTTGGCTTCGACCGACTTGTGGCGCAGATGGACGAGGATGTTCGGAAGGTCGATCTTGACCGGGCAGACGTCTCCGCACGCACCGCACAGGGAGCAGGCGAAAGGCAGACTGGACGCTGGATCGCTGCGATCGTAGGCCTCTAGCAGCTGCGGGGTGAGGACGGAGCCGATCGGCCCCGGATACACCGAGCCGTAGGCGTGCCCGCCCGTGTGGCGGTATACGGGGCAGATGTTCATGCAGGCGGCGCAGCGGATGCATTTGAGGGCCTCGCGCCCGACCTCGTCGGCCAGCACGTTGGTGCGCCCGTTGTCGAGAAGGATGATGTGGAACTCCTGCGGTCCGTCGCCTTCGGTGACGCCCGTCCAGAACGACGTGTACGGGTTCATGCGCTCGCCGGTCGCCGACCGCGGCAAAAGCTGACCGATGACCTCGATGTCGCGATACTGCGGCACGAGCTTCTCGATTCCCATGATCGTGATGAGGGTTTCGGGAAGGGTCAGGCACATTCTGCCGTTGCCTTCCGACTCGAAGATTCCCACCGTGCCGGTTTCGGCCACCCCGATGTTTGCGCCCGAGAGTGCGACCTTTGCCGTCAGGAACTTTTTGCGCAGGTGCGCGCGAGCGGCCATGGCGAGGATGCGCGGTTCGTCGCTCAGGCCCTGGGCGTCTTCCATTCGCGCCTCAAAGATGGCTTTCACCTCGGCGCGGTTGCGATGGATCGCGGGGACGACGATGTGCGAGGGCATATCCTCCGAAAGCTGGACGATCATCTCGGCCAGGTCCGTCTCCCACGCTTTGATCCCGTGCTTTTCCAGATGCTCGTTGAGGTTGATTTCTTGGGTTGCCATGGACTTGACCTTGACGACCTCGTCCACTCCTTTGGCGGAGATGAGGTTGAGCGCGATTGCGTTGGCCTCTTCGGCGTCGCGCGCCCAATGGACCACGCCGCCGCGCTTGGTGACGTTTTCTTCGAATTGCTCGAGGAGCCTCACCCAGTCGGCTGCCACGGTCCTCTTGATGTTCGACGCCGCTTCGCGAAGGCCTTCCCAATCGGGCATCTCCTCGACCCGCAGATTGCGCTTGGCCCGGATCTTGCCCGTCGCATACCCGAGATTGCGCCGCATCTGCGTGTTCTTGAGGGTCTCGTGAGCAGCCTGGGGAAAATGCCCGCCCCACTGCAGCGGATCGTCGGGAATCGGATGGCCGGGATGCCAGCCGAGCTTTGCCTCTTCGGCGTCTTTCTGCGTCCACGTCGAGGGGCGGAACTTCTTGGCGAAATCAGAGAGGGTTCCCATCATGCACCTACCTTCGTGTTGGTCGCGGGGGCGAACCAGGGGGATTCCTCGGTTCCTGCAAGGACTTCGGCCAGATGCATCGATCTGATGCCGGAGCCGGATCGCGCCAGGCCTCCGCCGATGTTCATCAGGCACGAATAGTCGCCTGCCACGACGATCTCGGCGCCCGTCGAGATGATGTTCGCCATCTTGTCGGAGAGCATCGCAGCCGAGACCTCGGGATTCTTCAGCGAGAAGGTCCCTCCGAAGCCGCAGCAGACGTCGGAATCGGGCAGCGGCACGTAGTCGATGCCCCGGACGGCCGCAATGAGCCGCGTGGCGGTGTCGCCAATGCGCGCCATCCGCAGAGAATGGCACGTGGTGTGATACGTGACCCTGTGAGGAAAATAGGCGTCGACGTCGACCATTCCGAGCACGTTGACGAGCAATTCGGGAAGGTCGTAGGTTTTCTTGGCGAGCGCTTCCGCGTAGACCGCGAGCTCCGGCTCGCCCTGGTCTCTCGCCACGAGCGGCGCCTGATGCCGGAGCGATCCCGTGCACGAGCCCGATGGGGCGACGATGGCGTCCCATTGCCCGTCGAGCACGGGGGTGAAGGTGTTGACATGGTTGCGAATAAGCGGCATGGCCTCGGGATAGTAACCCGTGTTGATGTGCATTTGGCCGCAGCAGCCTTGGTCTTCGGGGAAGTAGACCTCGTGTCCTAGACGTTCGAGCAAATGGACGGTCGCCTGCGCCGCCTGCGGAAACATGACGTCCGCGATGCACGTCGAAAACAGTGCGATTTTCATACGTTTGCCTTTTCTATTGAGGGGCTTGGGCCACTGTTTCGCCTGCCGTCGTAGACGGCGTCGCGTAAGCGGATCCGCGGGAATCGCGTGCGGCGATCCCGAAGCGCGGCCAAGGAAGCCCCTTGCCTACCGTGCGGATGAAACCCTGGCGTCAGTTTGTGACGAGGAACCCCAGCGTCCCGCTCGAAGCAAGCACCACGATCATGCCGAGCAGCGCGATGAAAGCGATCGAGTAGGGGGCGGCTTTGCGCAGGAGCGTCGATTCGGATCCGGGCTCCTTGATCGCCGTGGCCGCGATTGCGAGGTTCTGAGGGCTGACTATTTTTCCGATGCCACCTCCGATTTCGTTCGCTGCCAAGAGCAGCTGAGTGCTGATTCCGGCCTTCGCTCCGGCCGTCGATTGGAGATTTGCGAATAGGGCGCCGGCCGACGTCGCCGAACCGGTCACCGCGGTTCCGACCCACCCGAGGATGGGCGAGAGGAATGCGAACGCCCCGCCCGCCGCGGCGAGCCAGGTGCCGATCGCCACCGTCTGGCCCGAGAAGTTCATGACGTACGCGAGCGCCATGACGACGGCGATCGTGAGGATGGCGAGCTTGAGGTCGACGACCGTCTTCCACAGCGTCGTCATCCCCTTGCCGAAGGAGAAGGGGTATTTTCCGCCGGAGCTGCTCTTTCCGTAGACGAAGGCGACGATCAGCCCGGTCAGCAGGAGCATCGTCCCCGGCGAGGAAAGCCAGCTGAACGTGAATTGGGTTGCCTTGACGGCCTGCCCCTTGGCGTCTATGAGCTGACCGTCGAGCCCCGGCCAGCCGAATGCCACGTCCGTCGATTCGAGAGCCTTGGGCACGTCGATTCCCGCCGTCCACAGCTTGGCGACGGCGAAAATGACGACCACGAGCCAGTAGGGCAGGAGCCCCAGGGCCACGCGCGAGCCGCTGAGCTTTTCCGAGGAGGCCTCGGACATCTGCTCCTCAGGCGTTCGGGGGCGCCACACTCGCAGAAGGAGGGTGACCGAGGCGAAGGAGAGCAGCGAGGCGAACACCGCCGTCAACTCGTAGGAAAGGAAGTTTGCGGCCAAAATGTGGCCCAGCCCCATGGTCACGCCAGCCACAAGCGCGGCGGGCCACGCCTGTTTCATTCCGCGTTTGCCGTCGAGGATGCCGAGGAGGAGCACGGGGATCCAGCACAGGAAGAGCGGGGTGATGCGGCCTTGGGTTGCGCCGACGGCGTCGGCGGAGGAGTTGCCGAGCTTTGCGGCGGTGGTCACCGGGATGGCCATCGCGCCGAAGCAGACGTTGAGGGCGTTGCCCACCATCGTCACGAGCGCCGCTTTGATCGCGGGGACGCCGAGGGCGAGAAGCATGGCGCAGGAGATCGCGACGGGCGCGCCGAAACCCGCGAGGCCTTCCATCAGGCCGCAGAAGCAGAAGCCGATGAGGAGCGCCTGGACCCGCATGTCCCCTTTGCCGACGGCGGCGAATACCCGCCTGACGTCTTCCGAGCGGCCCGTTTTCTCCGTCAGGTTGTAGAGCCACACGGCCATGATGACGATGTAGACGATCGGGAAGAGGCCGAAGGCCGCGCCCTGGGTCGCGGAAAGCAGCGCGAGGTCGACGGGCATGCCGAAGGCGAAGATCGCGGCCGCGAGGGCCGCCGCGAGCGAAATGATCGCGCACACGTGCGTTTTCACTTTGAACACGCCCAGGAGAATGAAAAAGACGACGAGCGGCAGAAGGCCGAGCAGCGCCGTCAATGCGAGCGACGATCCCACCGCCGTCGTCGACGGCGTGTAAGCGGCGTAGATCATGGGGTCTCCTTTCTTCTGCGAGGGGATCTGCCCCTGGCCGCACCTCCGTTGGTTACGGTCTGAAAGTGACCGAAATGGTGAGAGTCTCGGCCGCCTCTTTTATGCGGCGAAGTCTCCTGATGTGCGACCTACGTTACACCCGGCGTGTGTCCCGGATCAACGGGATCGGCAAACCGAGCTCTATGCACAGGGCGTTTCGCAGGTAGCTTCTGACTTTCTCCGTCTCGCATTCTTGAAGGGGGAAGCAACCTACCGGAATGCCTACTATTCTGGTGTTCGTGCGCCTAGTCTGGTTGGTGTGCGGGGGTTGAACGCCCGACCGTTTGCCGGAGAGTTGAGGAGGCTCGGCATGACTGTGATTGCGCGCAAAAGTTTGCGCCTTGCATCGGCTTTGGCAATTGCTCTGGTTTTCGTTCTCAGCAGCTGCAAAATCGATGGGACGATTGAAGTTAAGGCCGACGGCGGGACGAAGATCGATCTCACGTTCGAAGACTCTGACGGAAAAATGGCTGAGATCGATAACTCGTGAGAAGGATTACGACTTTCGATCGAGGCAAAAATGACGTTTGTCAAGGAACCGAAGGTTGAGGATATTACCCCCTCCGGTGGGCGCCTTACCTGTAGGCTGACTTCGAACAAGCCTTTAGGTGGGCGTGTTCGTTTTACCGAAAGCAAAGACACCTTCTTCTTCTTTATTCCTGACATGAAAGACAACAGCGACTACAGCAACTTTAGAACGTCGGTAGTCGTTAAAATGCCGGGAAAAGTAATCAAATCCAACAGAGGGAGAATTGAAGACAATAAAGTCATTATCAACAGCTTCGATTTCTTTGCTCACGGGATCTCCGTCACCGCGAAAAAAATACAAGTAGCTCTTCTGTCACACCGAAACCCAGCTGTTCGACGTGCGGTAAAGACGCCAGTGCGCCCTCTTCGGAAAACGGCGGTTTTCCGATGTGGGGGTGGGCGCTTGTCGGGGCCGGCGTTTGCGTGGTTGTCGTGGGAGCGGTTGTTGCTGTGACGAAGCGGCGGCGGGGCCGCAGGTCGGCTGTTGGGCCGTATCCTCTCCAGGGAGGCAGGTAGGCGCTTTCACGTTGGACGGATGTGGGAGAGAGCGGTGCGATGAGAGGGGGTTTGACGCGTGTTGTCTGCAAGTCGCGGCGGCGACACGCGTGTTTCCGGCGCTTGTCCGCGTGTTTCCGGCTCTTGTCCGCGAGCCGGTGTCGTTGACGCTTCCCGGGCGGCCGGCCGAGGCGGGCGAGTCGGTGGTTTTGCGCGCCACGGTCAATGTGCCTTTGAGAATCCCCGAACCGCGAGACGACGAGACCGGCACTCTGGCGCGCTGAGCCGTCGTTGCCCCGCGCAAAAAGCCCGACGGGCGGGCGCCCCTGAGAACTGGACGGGACGGGGCGGGCTGCCCCGGTGGCCCCGCCCCGAACACCGCGACCCGCAGACGATGCCGGGGTTGTGGGGGTTGTGGCTCGTGCGGCGGTGGTCGCCCCTCGCAAGAGTCCGCTTGTTTTCGCCGGCGGGGCCGAACGTATGGCCGCGCCCGACCGGGCAGGAGAAGACGACACCGGGGCGCTCTTGGCCGCGGCGGCTGGGCGTGCTGCCCGGTAGGCCCGATACCCGAGCACGGTGGCCGGCCCGCCGGCTGCGGCGGCTGCTGCGGCCAGATGGTCGTGGACGGCCGAGACGCGCTTGCCCGGGTTCAACACGCCCAGGTCGGAACCGGGGACGGAACTAGAGCCGACGGTCCCGGACTGGACCGGCGTGTAGTGGCCGCTCTGCAACCCGACATTCCCAGGGCTGTGAGAGCCTCCTCCTCCGGGGGCGGTGTGGCTGCCCGGGCTTCCTAGGGAGACGTCTCTTCCGGGGGTGTGCCAGGCGGTCGCCGACCGGGCAGCGCCAGAGGCGACAGCCGAACCAGGGCTCGCACCGCGGTTTCCCGTGGCCGGGCCGTGTCTTTGCGCGGCCTCATGCCGCTCGAGCCGTTCGATCAGGGCCGGGTTCGAGGACTTCAGCTCTTGGCGCAGATGCTCCTGGTAGGGCAGCGAAGCGATCCCGTTCAAGGTGCGCACATTCAACGCGTGCAGCACCTCCTTCGCCCGCCGATCAATTTCCGCATGCATAGCGTCACGCTTCGCACTAAGCTGTGCGAGCGCCTCGGTGCTGCCAGGAGAAAGGCCGATCGTCTTCTCCGCTTTCCCGAAGAACTGGTTGACTTGTGCTAGTCGTGCCTGTAGTTCGATGCTGTGGTTTTTGGCTTCGATTCCGCCGTTCATGACGTCTTTGACAACTCGTGCCATTTGGTCGATCTTGTTCGCCTAGTCATACAGCTTCGTTGCGACCCGGTCGAAGTACCGGCGGGCCGCGTCGGCGGTCTGGCCTTCCATTCCCAGATCGGCGACGATCCTTCGGTTGTTGTCGGCAATGAAGCGCAACTGAGCCGAGACGTCCGCGAAGTACCCGAAGGAGTCCTGGATCGAAGACGGCGACCACGACTCAATCCCGTGAAACGGTCCGCATGAGGAGTCGCCATGGCTACTTGCCTCCCAACTTCGACGCCGCGTCGAAAGCGGCGCGTGCCTGGCTGTAGGCCGACACGATCCCGGCCATCTCCTCGGGCCGCCGGTAGGTGAACTTTTCGTCCACAGCGGCCAGTCGGGCCAGATAGGCCTGCCGCTCGGCCTCGTTGAGCTGCGTGAACGACGCGAGCGAGGCCCGCAACTTGGCCACCCCGGCCTTTTCCAGGCGCGAGGCGATCGACATCTCCTCATCGACCATGACCGCTGTGCTTTGCAGGGGCGAGCCGAACTGAACCAGCTCCCCGACGCCCGACCACTGCACCCCGCCCGACGAGCCCGACAGACCGAACGAGGCTCCCGACGCCCCGGACGAACCAGACTTCGCCAGCTCCGCGGCGGCCGAGTGGGCGGCCACGGCGAAGGCGCTCTGGGCCTTCTCGAACGCCTGCCCGTTGGCCTCCATCGCGGCCAATTGACGGTCAAATGCATCCCGATCCAACTTAAAGACCGACATACACGTCACCTTTTAAAAACATGCAAAACGTTATTAAATGACATAATCGCGTGGCGTGCTTGTATGGCACAGGCCGCCGCCTGTATACACAAGCTCCCACGCGCAGGGTCGACCTCGCGCGGACCTACAATGCTTCACGTCGACAGACCGGCGACGCCGACGTCTCCAGGCCCTACCCTCACGCAAGCGGCAAGATCAACGTGCATACACGGTATGTTTGTGCAAAGGTCGGCGAAACCCCCGCCGCCGCGCGGCAAAGCCGCCAACATTCGTCGCTGCGTGACGTGTCTCACAGCATGTTGTGCGGTGCCAATTGGGGCTGCGACGACGTCGGCCGGGGACTCTCGCACCCCGAGCCCTGCACCTCAGGTCCCACATCGCGGCACCGTCGACGTCTGCGCCTCAGGTTCCGCATCCCTACGTGCTGACCTTGCCCCTCTGCGGGCCAAAGAGCTCGAGGCCGCCCGCATCCTCGCAGCGCGGGAATCCTACAAGCCGCATCAATGCGAACTGAACCGATAACCGTCCAATGTCGGCTCCGTCAAAACCGAACGTCGTTGCGGGAATTGCGCGTAGATTTTTTGTATGTTGTCACGCAAGCCTCGGTTCAAGCTCTGTTCGCCATTGTCTTGCTTCCAGCTCCACCTTTCATGAAAAGTTGTTAAACGTCGCCATTTGAACGGAAATCCGCACGATTGCGACATTCTCGACAGTCATAAACTGATGACTTTGTGCAGTTTTACATTCCTGTGCCCTGAAGCCGTGCAATCACCGATCGGCTGTGCTAGATTACAACTGCCTACGTTGCCGCAAGGTAATCGGAGTTCACGCAAATATGAGTAACGGAGGCGTCACGTTATGGCGAACCTTGAATTCGACCGCGAGGCGGTTGGTGTAAGCGCCAAAGCCGATTGGCACGATTCGCAGACCTTCGCGTCTGTCGCGAGCTTTGCGCGTTCCCTTTCGTCCAAGGGAACGGCTGTTGATCTTCCGCGGATCTCCAGCCCCGGCACAGCCGCTCTGCGCAAGGAAATCGAAACGTGGATCGGGTTCTTGGACGTTGTTGCCGCCGAGTTTTCCGATGCGTGTGCCGATCTTGGCTCCGGCCAGAAAGAAGCGAGCGAGAACTATGACGCGACCGAAAAGAAGTCAACGAAAGACTTCCGAAAGATCGCTGACACGATGGGCGGCGCCGTATGAGCGGCAAAGATGTGATGCCGCTTCCCAAGGATGTGCGGCCCGTTGTCGATGCTCTCGTGGGCGATTTCGCCCGCATTTCGAAGACCGTGTCCTTCACGCAGGTTGCTTTGCATGGAGGCAAGGAGGTTCCCGGATGGGTGGGAGCTGCGGCCGACGCCTACACGGATCAGATCCTCAAGCTCGGCGGCCATGCCCGGAAGCTTCCTCCCGCCATCGCCACGGCAATCGTGGCGCTGCACGAATGGTCCGCGACTGTGGGGGATGTAATCGAACGCAAAATCCCGCCGCTATGGGACGAATACGACGGGGCAGAGGCTGAGATGCACGCGAGGCAGGCCAAGTTCATCCACGGAGAGGGCGGGCAGCGGCCGACGCCGGCCGAAATCTCGGCTAACGAGGCGGTGCTGCGTTCCGACTGCCGTCAGATCCAAGCCGGCGTCGTAGCCCGATACGGGCAGATCCTGCGCGAGCTTGACGGTGTTGCCGACGCCGCCGCCAAAAAGATGAAAGCCGCACGCGAAGCGATCGTTGACTCGGAGACTCTCGCCAAAGGCCGCGACGCCGTGGGGGCTGTGCTTTTCGACGACATGCCGCTGGTGGACGGTCAAGCGGAGTGGGCGTACGCCCAACACTCCGCCGCCGAGGCTGCCAAGATCGTCAACGATCCCGATGTCACCCCGGAGAAGGTCCAGGAGTTCGAGGCCAAGTACGGCGAGATGTGCAAGAACCCGTTCTTCGCCCAGGCTCTGGCCTCGCGGGTGCCGCCGAAGAACATACTGAGGTTTCAACGCCTGGCCTATAGACACATGACTCTGCCTTCGGATTCGCATCCGATTCCAAGCGACTATAAGCAACGGGTGGAATCGCTGACGCGCCACCTGGGGAATGTTTTCGTGCTCTCAACGGGCGGAATGAACGCCGATCCTTCTGTGGCCCACGATCAAAGAAGCTTCTTTGCCGCGCGCGCCGGACTGGTCGCTGCTGACGGAACTCCGATCCCCCAGATGATTGGGCGGCGCCTCGAAGAGTGGAAAGCGGTGGGGAAGACCCTCTACAAAGCGGACGGATCGGTCGAGAAGGACACCGAGACGTGGTCAGGCGGCAATCGCTCCCGCCATTACGGCTACGAGTACCTTGCCGACATGATGGGTTCCGCCGCGAAGGCCAATCCGAACCTGGCCTTGGGGCCAGAGTGCTTCGACGGCGAAAAGTCGATTGCGAAGGATATTCTCAAGTGGGATCACCTTAACCGCAAGCACATGGGCGGTCTTGGCTCTTTTTGTGTGACGGCAGGACGTCAGTGGGGAAGATTCGACGCGCCGAGCGGCCACGACGAAACGGGCGACGCGATTCACTCCATGCTCCTGCTCATGGACTATCCGGAATCACTCGAGTCCGACGACGCCGACGGGATGCAGCAGGAGGATCGCGAGGCTCTTCGCGAAAGCAATCGCCGTCGTTTGAACAGCGTGCGTTCTTTCCTTGCGTCGGGCACCGGTTTCGATGTCGATCTCAACAACGACGGCAAAATAGAAAAGGGTGAAGGTCACGAAACGGCAGTCACCCGCTATCTGACTGGCCATCGTCAGGATGGGCCAGACGATGAGTACAAGGGATTCCAGGATCACGGGGAGCAGTACGGTCGCGTTCTCCAGCAGGCGTCTGCCCGCGAGCCGTTTATGGCGATGCCGGAAGAGAGCCAGTACGCCTCTCACGCCGAGTATCAGCGAGCCTACGACGAGTGGAGAGCATGGCAGGCAAGGAATGAAAACGCTGCCTCCATCGCTTTGAATCACATGCGCGGGTATCAAGAAGGGCTTGAAAACCCAAAATCCCGAGGGTATGAAATCGGTGGGCAGAACGCTTTCGGGTATTACAACTCAAAGCTGCGTTCGTGGACGGGCCTGATCCTTCAGCCATACGTCGAAGATATAACAAATTCGATGTACAACGGCAGGGACGGATACGGTGTATCTGGAGGGGCTGTTGAGAATAGCCGTCTTCATTTCCCTTCGGACTTCAGAATGCGCATCTTTGGGAAGAACGGCATGTTCGCGGATCTGGGATTCGACGAGCCCGCCGTGGACGACCACGGAACGCCGAACGACAAGAGCGACGACACGTACGTGGGAGGCAGGGCGCCTGCTATAGACAATCTTTTGATTGCCGCCAAAAGGGGCTATACGGAGGATCTCAACCAAGCTTTTGCCGATGGTGGAGCCCCCGATAAGGTCAAGAATGTTTCGGCCCGCTGGGCTCCCATAACAGAGGGTCTTTTTACAGCGCCGAAGGATTCCGACGTCGCCGCACTCGAGGCTTTGGACAAGCGAAACGCCCGCTGGCAAAGGGGCGTCTCTTTCGGTATCGACTTCTCTCCGGTCGGATTGGCGACAAAAAATCCAGTCGGCGGTTTCATTATGAATCAAGTCAAGTCTCGGTTTTCGTCGGCTCCCGTCATGGAAGCGATGTGGCCCACTAACAACGCCGCGGCTGCCGAAGGCGAGATGGTGACGAAAGAGATGCTGGCGGAAAAGTTCATGACCAAAACGTTCTATAGCGTTGCAAGCACGCATGATGTGTTCCAAGGAGCCTCTCCGACGCCGGCTGAATATAATGCGAAACTAGGTGAGCGCGAACAATTCGTGGATGCGAATGGGAAGATAATTCCCTATGACCAGATGGCCCCTGAGCAGCGGGGAGGATTTGAGGATTATGTCTCATCGTATGCAGGAAAGAGGTACGGCGGCCAGATCAACGACATTCAGACGGCGATCACGAACGCGGCAAAGAGGCATCATGATGCACGGGTTGCGAGCAAGTAGGGTCAGTGTGCAGCCTTTGGACCCTGGCTCGTTGCTGTGGCGAGGGTTTGCCGGGGTGCGCGGGTTGTTTCGGGGCGCGGGGAGGCGTGTGTGGCGTCTGCTCGTGGCGGGGGTTGCGTTGCTGGCTTTTGCGGGTTGCTCGCCGGTCAAGCCGTCCCAATCGCCTGAGGGCACTCCAGATACGTTTTCGATGCGTGTGCCGCAAGGGTGGGTTGAGGTGGCCAAACTGAGGGACGACTGGCTTTTCGCGGTGACTCGGACGGGGCAGTTCGACACCCATGCCGCCGGCATCCAGGTCGAGTGGACTTCTTTCAAAATAGCTCGCGACAGGCTGGAAACCGGCAAGCTTACCGCGAAGCGGTACAGGGATTACTTCATGATGGAGGCGAGGAAGATTAAGGGGGTGTCTGTCTCAGATCGGATGGACGACCGGATGATCGCGGGAGAGCGGGGATACGGATGGGTCCTCGTCTCTTCAGAACCGGGCGGAGACCAGACAACCTATGAGTGGATAGTCTTGCGGCGCGACGGCCTGTGGAAGTTTTACGTCACGTCTGACCCCGGGGCCCCTGTTCCCGACGATCTGGTCAAAGCTCTCGACACGGTCAAGTGGAAAACGAAGTGATACGGCCAAGGGAGGCGACATGAGTAGGAGGCGACATGAGACTCAAGCTCTCGTCGTCGGTCTTCTCATTGCTTGCGCTTATTAGCTTGCTTGTTCCAGGAAGCGGTGTCTTTGACGGGTTCGCTGCGGAGTCGGTCCAGCGATCTTGGGTCGTCGAACCGCGCGAGTCTCTGACGGGGGTTCAAGTACTCGTATGACTTTCCCGGCGAGGGAAGTCAGGCGGTTCGTGCGCGCTGCCGCACCCGGTCTATGAAGACGGCGACAGCCGGCCTAGGCAGACGAACGCCTCGCGTGGACGAGCAAGGAAGTGAGCTCAGGAGAATGAGAGCGCCCGACTTGGAGCTCCGACCGGCAGAGACGACGAGGGGCCCGAGCTGCGGTCGGCAGAGTCAAATATGTACCCGGAGCCTCCTTCGGCGTTGTCCGTCTTACGCCCTATGGCAGGAGGCTCCGGGAGCTTTAATGTGTTCGAACCGGTTTTCGACGACGTCGAACTTCGATGACGACGTCGAACTTCAATTCGGACACCCTAAGCTACCACGGCTGGCCGCGGATGTGACAACTCGAGAGGGCCCGCGTTTGTCAACCGTCCGCGTAGCGCCGTCGTCGAACTGGTCGTTGGCGATGCATGCCGAAGAGTGGTGTGACTTCGTCGACCGGTCGTTTGCGACGTGCGCCCGAGGAGGCCGCCCTCGCGTGCCGGCGTGTCAGCGTTCGCCGTCGCATACCAGTGGTTTTCCGCATGGCGGCGAGGGATGCGCCCGTTGCCGCCAATCAACGAGAACTCGGACGAGCAGCGTTCCGCGCGGCGGCGAATGTGCGAGCAGCGGCCGGCGGCGGTGACTAGTAGTCTGGCCGGAGACGGCTCGATTCCAGGGCTGAGCTGCGCGTGAACCGCCGCGCCGAGCCGGGCGTGAACCGCCGCATTGCGCCGCGCGTGAACCGCTGCGCGGTGCGTCGCTACGAACTCAACGAACGAACGAGTTCAGATGGTCATTGCCGTCCCGAGAAGAGGAGAGACCCGGTGACGAAGCGAAACGGATGTACAAACCTGGCGCGCGGGGAGTCGTCGCACCTTGGCCGCTGACACCGAGACCGATCGCGACGCCGAGCTTCTCGAAGCCGTGGGGGAAGGGGACGAGCACGCATTCGCCGAGCTGTACCAACGATACTCGGCTGTAGTGTTCGCTTTCGTTCTCGCCCGAAGCGACGACCGGGGCGACGCTGAGGAAATCAGCGCGGACGTGTGGCTGGGGTGCTGGAGATCGGCCCCCGCTTTCAGGGGCGACAGCAGAATTCTCACCTGGCTTCTGGGGATTGCCAAGCGTCAGATCTGGACGCACACTCGCCGGCGGAAGATCCCGACGGCGCCTTTGGACGAGGAGGTTGAATGTCTGGTCGACGATGCCGCCGATCCTGCCAGCCTGGTCGCGATGGCGACCGGCGTCGACGAATTGCTTGGGGCTCTCAGGTCTCTGCCCCAGGACCTCGCCGAGGTGGTCGGCCTCGCCTGGCTGCACGAATTGCCATACGGGGAGATCGCTTCAGTGCTCGAAATACCCGTCGGCACGGTGAAAAGCCGTGTTTCACGGGCGCGGCGGCTGTTGAAAGAGACGCTGACGAGGCACTGAGGAGGGGCGATGTTTGAGCGCGGACAACGCGAAAGCGAGACATTGAAAGCCGCTTTGCGCCAGTGGGAGTTCGAACGGAGCGACCCGCCCGGCTACGAGCGCGTGCGCCGCCGGGTGGATGCTTCGCGGTCGCCGCTCGAGCGCCGACGGCGAACGGCGCGGCAAAGCCTCCGGCTGGCGGTGGCTCTAGGGCGTGCGCAATTGAGAGTCGTGCCATGGCTGGTGGTTCCGCTGGCTTTGCTGACCGCGACGTTCGCGGCGATTGTGGCCCGATTCTTCAGCGTGACCATGGGAGCGAACGCCGCCGTGGGGGGATTCGCATCCTTGGCCCTGTTCGGCGTCAACCTGACGGTTACCACAGCGCTTTCCCGAATCCGCCAGGACGCCGTCGCTTTGGCCACGCCATTGGGACCGTCGGCGGTGGTCCTCGCCCGGGTGGCCGCGGTGCTGGCACTCGACGCCGCGACGGGACTCCTGGGCGCCGCAGCCGCTGCCACGTGGGGCACGGCAGACGTCTTCGGTCCGATTCTCGCGGGGTGGCTGGTCCCGATGGCGGCGGTGGCGGGCACAGCGGCGTTTCTCTCCATCTGGGTGGCCCCGTGGGCAGGCGTCGTGGTGGGGCTGGCCGTCTCCGCCGTTGTTGGACCGTCCTCTTCGCCGCTAGGCCTCGGCCCTTCGGGTTCGCTGCAGGAGGCTATCACCCCTCTGGGGGTCGTTGCCCTTGGCCTGTCCTTGATAGTCTGCGCAGCGTTTTCTGCCCCGCGAGCAATGGCTTCGTCGAGGGACGGGTGACTTCCCGTGAACCGGTCGGCCCTGGCTCGCTACTCACACAACGACAGTGAGTTGGACGGGAAAGGAGTCAACATGTTGGTTTCGTTCCTTGCGGCACAGCTGCGACGAGTTCGCGTCATCTTGGCCATACCGCTCGTAGCTGCGGTCGTCACCGCGCTCGTGGGCAGGTTGGCTGCGGCCGCGTGGTCCTCGATGCAAGGCATGGCATTGGCGTTCGGATTGGGGCAGATTTTCGTCATCTGCAGCGGCGTGGCCGTGGCCATCGTGCTGACGGGCGATCCGTTGGTCGAGCTTCATGAGGCTACTCCGGCGTCATTCCGACGCGTGCAAGTGGTTCGCGCGGTGGCTGTGACCGCGTCCGCGGTGATCGGAGCCGTTGTCATGTTCGCGCCGCTGCATGTGGCCGGCGTGTGGATGCAAGACAAAGGGTGGATCACCGTCGTCATACCGATCGGATCGGTAGTAACGATCGCCGCTGCCGCATTCGGCGCTGCGGCTTACACGGGATCGGCGTCTTCCACCACGATCGTTGTCACGGCAACCTGGCTGTTTTTGGCCGCGCTGTGGGATCCGTATGTGGAGCCTCTGCTCTTGCGGCGTGGAATACCCGTTTTGATCGCAACGATTTTGGCCGTTCGGGCGTGGCGCAGGCTCGGCGACGCCGAGCGCAACATATCGCAGGCGGTGACAGCGGCATGACTTTCGTCGATCTCTTACGCGTCCACGCACGAATAGCGTGGAGACAGAAAACGCTGTGGTACACGTCGATACCGTTGACGCTGTTCGCCGTCTTGCTGAGCTTCGGAGGAAAAGCGCCGAATACCGGAGACGTCAGAGACCTCGTCTACAAGGCGCAGGTTATGGTCATCTTCGTCGGCATCGCCTATGCCGCGGCGTTCACCAGTCTTCTCTCCGCTCCCGCCCGTCTTGGCATCGGCGAGTTGGAATCGTCCGCCCCGGTCGGCTTCATGAAGCTCCGGATGGCGCGGGTGATGGGGCCATTCGCTGTAGTCATCGTGCCGCCCTTGGCCTTCCTTCTCGTCATGGGAACGATTCAGACGGTCCAGGGAAAATGGGACGGGCTGCCCATGGCTCTCGCCGTGACGGCATCGATGATTGCGCCCGCGATGCTGTGCTCGATTGCGATCTCAGCTTTCATGGGGTCCTTTCTGCCGCAGGCCTTTGCGCGCATCGTGGCTGTTCTCGCTTGGTTCTACCTCGTATTCTCGACCCCTGCGATTCCTGTGCCTGCTCCCGAGGGCACGATCTTCGGGGTCACCGGGGACGCCGTCGCCGAGGGTTGCTTCGGTTCGCGACCGTTGTATGCGCTCACAGGTCCGCTCAGTTCTTCTCCTGGGCCGGTTACGGCCACCGTTTCTCTGCTGTGGCAGCTCACCCTGATCATCGTGCTTCTAGCCATCGGCTCCCGTTTGTCCGAACGCTTTCGGGATCGTTGAGAGGAATCATCCCATGTACATCTCTATCAACCACGTCACAAAGAACTTTCGGGGCAAGCCGAAGGCTCTCGACGACGTCACCATCGATCTTCCCACCGGGATGATTGGCTTGCTCGGCTCGAACGGCGCTGGCAAGACCACGCTCATGCGCATGCTGTGCGGCATCATTCAGCCCACGGAGGGAAAAGTGTTCGTCGACGGTCAGGATCTCAGCGCTTCGGCGAGCCGTCGTGCGGTCAAGAGCATCCTGGGCTACCTCCCCCAGCACGTCGAACCTTACCCGAATCTCACGCCGCTGGAGTTTCTGGACTACGTCGGCATCCTCAAGGGGATCGACAAGCGCTCCGCACGCCGCAGTCAAGCCGAGCAGCTCGTGGCCCGTGTTGGGCTCACCGATGCCAAGAACAGACGCATAGGAGGGTTCTCTGGCGGGATGCGGCGCCGGGTGGGCATAGCGCAGGCCCTTATGGGGGAACCTCAGCTCATCATCGTCGACGAACCCACCGCCGGCTTGGACCCTGAAGAGCGCATACGTTTCAGGACCTTGTTGGCGGGGCTCGGCGCTGAACGCACTGTGATCCTGTCCACCCATATTCTCGACGACGTCGCCCAGACGTGCCCCTACATATTTGTTCTGGGGCATGGACGCACCCGGTACGACGGCCCGACGGGCGGCCTCATCGAAGCAGCCCGAGGCCGCACGTGGCTGACTGATCCGCGCAGCGCTCAGCTTCCGGAGCACGCGGCAGTGGTCAACGCTCTCACCGTGCCCGGGGGAACCCAATACAGGATCGTCACCGACACGCCGCCCGACGGCGCGGAACCGGTCGAACCGAACCTCGAAGACGGCTACATGGCCCTCACCATCAACAAAGAAACACCATGAAACAAGGAGTCATCATGAAACAAAAGAACACTGTGGAGCGAGAAAACATCGCCAAACGAGGCGCCTCATCGAGAGTGCCTAGGCGAATTCGAGGCGTCATAGCCGCGGGCCTTCTTGGAGCGATGGGACTGTCCGGGTGCGGGATGCTTCACCCTGAGGATTATCCGACTGACACGGCGAAGCTCCCCAAGGCGACGAGCAACCCGGCAAAGATTTCGAAGGCGACATTCAGGCATAGCTGGAACTTGATGGTCGACCACGGGACTGTCTATTGCAAGCTCAACTCCGCTGGCGATCCGATCCTCTATTTCACCGCTCCCAATGGAACCGAGTACGCACTCAATTCCGTCACCGGCAACGGTGGGCGGCCAAACATCGAAGACATCGCCGACGGTTCCGTGGGGCCGATTCGCTCGTTCGCCTTCAGCGTCTGCGATGTCAAGTGACCCCGGCTAAATCCAGTCGCGTCTGGTCAGGCGCTGTGCACTGAGCTTGCTCTTGGCAAAAGGTACCCGGAGCCTCCTTTGGCGTTGTCCGTCTGACGCCCTATGGCAGGAGGCTCCGGGAGCTTCAATGTGTCCGAACCGGTTCTCGGCGACGTCGAACTTTGATTCGGCTAGCCCAAGCTACCACGGCTGGCCCTGGGCGTGACAACTCGAGACCGACCCGAGTTTGTCAGCCGTCCGCGTAGCACGGTCGCCGACGATCGTTTGCGATGCATGCGAAGAGAGCCGCAACCCACCGGCCGGTCGTTTGCGATGCGCACCCAAAGGGGCCGCCCCTCGCAGACCAACTGTTTTCCGCATGGCGTCGAAGTTTGCCGGCGTCGCCCGCCGGTCACTTGACGTCGTCGTCGACCCAGTCGAGGGTCTTCGATATCGCCTTCTTCCATTGGCGGAGCTGACGCTCGCGCTCGGCCGGCTCCATTTCGGGCTTCCAGCGCTTGGCCTCGGCCCAATTGGCGACAACGTCCTCCTCTCCGGACCAGAAGCCGACGGCGATGCCCGCCGCATAGGCTGCGCCGAGGGCCGTCGTCTCCGCGACCACGGGCAGGACAACCTCGGTGTCGAGGATGTC
>ERZ773022.140-NODE-140-length-72360-cov-28.484890_pt1 | contig 72360 bp, 65 predicted proteins | sample MGYA00580839_ERZ773022 | MGnify/ENA primary metagenome ERZ773022 (study PRJEB29015, sample SAMEA2738020) | human oral metagenome | biome: human oral; feature: human-associated habitat; material: dental | place: China | collected 2044 ...
ACCGCCTGAGAGAAAGGCTCAGCGTTAGCTTCGATACCCTGGGCAGCCTCAATCAACTTGCCCGGAGTGAAACCTACATCTGCGCTCATGGTCACAACCTACAAATCGACTGACCGGCTGTCAAGCGGCGCCTGTACGTTCGCTAATGCTCGATGTGCTCGTGCTCGCGTGCTCGGGCATTCCAGCTGGTACGTGGAGTGCGCGATGGGGAAGCGGTGGCACGCGCATTCGCCGAGCTCGTGGACGATGCGGTCGCGCGTGGGGCCGTCGGCCTCGTACCCCTCCTGAGAGGAGCAAGCCCACCTGGCACAATGCTGTCATGGGTTGGTCCTTCCTGGGAGTAATCGCGGCCCTGGCCATGTATGCGGTCAGCGTCGCGCCATCGCTGATGGCGCGCTCGTGGGCGTGGCACGCGGTCGCCTCGGGCGTCCTCGTCTCCTGCGGGTACGTCGGCGGCGTCATTGTCCAGAACGTGGGTGCCCGCATCATCGCCATGACGGGCCTGACCATCCGCGCATCCGAGCCCGTCGAGATCGGCTTCCGCGCCTGCGCGGCAGTTCTTTTTGCGATGTGGTGGCTCTACGCCGTCATCCAGTCGTATCGCCGGGCCCGCGTCGCCGCCAGACTTGTCAACATGCCGGGCGAGACCTTCGGCGAGTACCTCCTGGGAACCGCAGGGACCGTCGTCGTTGCATGGTGCCTCATCGCGATCGTGGGCGCCCTGAACCGCGTGGGGCGCATGCTCATCGCGGCGCTCGGTGACTATATGCCGCCCCCGATCGCCGTCGTCGTCGGCGTCGCGATCCTGACAGTCATCGTCTTCTTCCTGACCTCGAACGTGATCCTGCGCGGCGGCATCGGCTTCTTCCGTCATCACGCCGAGCAGATGAACACGCGCACCGCGCGCGGCATCTACAAGCCCTTCGTCCCCGAGCGCTCGGCGTCCCCGGCCTCGCCCGTCACGTGGGAGTCGGTCGGCGGTCAGGGGCGCGTTTTCCTCGGCCGAGGTCCCTCGCGGCTCGACATCGCCCAGGTCAGTGGCGGCGAGGCCATGGAACCCATCCGCGTCTATTCCGGCATGCCCACGGGCGGGGCGGGTATTGAGGTCGCCGCGGCGACCGTCGTCGCCGAGCTGCGGCGCATGGGCGCATTCGATCGCGCGGTCATCCTGATCGCCGCTTCGACCGGCTCCGGCTGGGTCGACGAATGGCAGGTCCAACCCCTCGAGTTCCTCACGCGCGGCAACTGCGCGACCGCCTCGCTGCAATACTCCTACGTGCCGTCGGCGCTGAACTGGCTGACCGGCCTCGAGCCCGCGCAGGAGGCGTCGGCCGCCCTCTTCCGCGCGGTGCGCGCCGAGCTCGACACGATGGACGAGGCCGACCGCCCCGCGCTCTTCGTGTGCGGCGAGTCCCTGGGAGCCTTCGCCTCGCAGTCGGTGTTCTCTTCGGTCGACCAGGCCCTGGCCCAGGTGGACGGTGCCCTGTGGGTGGGCACCCCGGCGTTCACGCCGATGCATGCCGAGCTGACGGCTGAGCGCCACAAGGGCAGCCCCGAAGTGGCGCCCGTCGTCTACAACGGGCGGCGCGTGCGCTTCGTGAACGAACCCTCCGACCTGCGCACCGACCTGTACGGGCGCGAGCTGGGTCCGTGGGGATTCCCGCGCCTCGTCTATGCTCAGCACCCCTCCGACCCGGTCGTGTGGTGGAACCGTCAGCTCTTGTGGAATCAGCCGGATTGGCTGCGCGAGCGGGCGGGGCGCGACGTGTCCCGCTTCGTCGAGTTCACGCGCTTCGTCACCTTCATTCAGTTGCTCGCCGACCTGCCCGTCGCGGGCACCGCCCCCGGCGGTCACGGCCATACCTATAACGAGGAACTGATCCCTCTGTGGAGGGCGATCCTCGGCTTTGATCGGCTCTTCGACGAGGCGCCGTCCCACCCGCGCTTGGTGGCTCTCGATGGGTCCTGGGTGGACGAGGCGATGGTCCGTCGTATCGGCATCGTCGTGCGGGCGAACCTGGAGCTTTCTGACCGTCAGTAGGGTCTGACCGTGGCTTGGTGCCCGGCGCGGCCGTTTGTCAGGATTGACGTGTGACAACGTGCTACTTCGTTGCGCTCTCTCGGTATTTGCCGTGGCAAGTAACCGCTCTCTATGCCCGTAATTTCAGGAATGTCAGCGTTTGGGTCGTGGGAAAATGTGCTATGTCAAACGAACATATGTACACTGGTCAGTGAACGTGTTGAAACCATGCTGACCAGAGTGTTGAGGGCGCCCTAATTTCCCTCATAATGCCTTGTAACTACTGAATGGTAAGTTAATAAGCCGTTGCTAGGTATCTGGTTGCGCAGTATCCTGCGGATTATGAGCCGATGAACCTAACCGGTCGGTATTGCTCGCATGAATCAACATGGGAGTGAGCATGTCATACACATTTCACAGGGCGTTGATCGCAGCCCTGGCGACCGGCGCAATGGCAGCGTCTGGCGTCGCCTTCGGCGCTCCTGCCCTGGCAGCAACCCCCGCACCCGACGCGATCTTCTACCATCGTGTCGTCGACTTCCCCGGCAATGCCACCGACGAGGGCCTTCACCACTACCTACTCACCATCAAGTTCTCCGACATTCAGGCGGCCTGCTCCCGATCCGCAGCCCCAGCCTGCCCCCTCCGGTGCCTGGACGCTGGACTCGATCGGCTGGTGGTACCGCAACGCGGATGGCACCTACCCGGCCAACACCTCGGCGGTAATTGACGGCCGCACCTACCGCTTCGATGGACGCGGCTACATGCGCACCGGTTGGGTCATGTGCGGCGCCTGGTACTACCTGTCCCCCTCGGGAGCCATGGTGACCGGCACGCAGGACATCAACGGCCGCAGCTACACCTTCAACGCCTCGGGCGTGTGGATCCCGTGATCGACGCGAGAAGGCGCCAATAGGCACAGAGACCGGGCCCGGGAACGCAGCAATGCGCTCCCGGGCCCGTCGCGTTAGACAATTCAGCTGCGCTTCACGTATCAATAAGCAACACGGTGATTGTCACCCGTGCTATGTGCGGTATTTTGTGAGGAGACGGCTGGTACACCGACGTACCGCATGCCACCGGCACGCCGTCCCCCAACACATTTGGAGAAGGCTTATGTCAACGAAGAAACCGGCTGCCCTCCTCGCCTTCGTCGGCGCGTGCGCGCTCGCGGTCACCGGGCCGGCCACCCTGGCCTCGCCCCTGTCCGCGGGCCCGTCCGGCGCCCGCGATGGCGCAGCGGCGTCCCTGCCTGCGGGCGATATCGACACTGCACTCACCTCGAAGAGCGGGCAGTCCGCGCCCGCCTCGAGTGCCGGCGATGAGGATCCGGTGCGCGTCGTCGGCGTCATCGTCCAGCTCGAGGATGGCGCATCCCGCGAGGGCGCGATCAGCGAGATCAAACGGGCTGTGGCTGCTCAGTTCCCCGGCGCCTCGGCCCAGGTGGAGCGCGAGTATGACAACGTCCTGACGGGTTTTGCTCTCAAAGCTCCCGCCGGTGCGCTCGACGCGATCCGTCGCGCCCCGGGCGTGCGCGCAGCGTTCCTCGAGCGGGAGGGACACGTGAACGACGGCGCGACCCTCGATGTCGAGGGAGGCCTCGAGGCCTCGCAAAACGGTGGGCAGGACCCCGCCAACCTGAGCGCCCAGCTGATGATGCGCACCGACCAGGTCGCGCAAAAGGGCGAAGGCAAGGTCATCGCCGTCATCGACACGGGTGTCGACACGACCCACCAGGCGTTCACGGGCGCGCTCGCAGGAACGCCCGCGCTCACCCCGCAGAAGGTCGCCGCGCTCTCGTCCCAGCTGGGCGAGGGCAAGACCGGCGTCTACATCTCGCAGAAGTTCCCCTTCGCCTACGACTATGCGGACGGTGACAACGATGCGTCGCCGCGCGAGGGCGGTTCCGGCTTCCACGGCACCCACGTCGCCGGCATCGCGGCGGGCAACGCCGACAAGATCATCGGTACCGCTCCGGATGCTCAGGTGATCGTCGCGAAGGTGACGCGCAGCGAGGACGACGCGCTGCTGGATTCGGCGCTGCTCGCCTCCCTCGATGACATGCTCATCCTGCACCCTGACGTCATCAACCTGTCGCTCGGCTGGACGGCCGGCATGGATAACGAGGCCGACACGGTCTACGCGACTGTGTACAAGAAGCTCCAGGACGCGGGTATTACCGTCAACGCGGCCGCGGGCAACGCCTTCTCCACCGGGTACGGCAACAACTCCGGCAAGGGCTTGCCTTACGCCTCGGACCCCGACTCCTCGGTCATTGATGAACCCGCCACCTACTCCTCCGTGGTCGCCGTCGCCTCCGTCGAGAACGCGCTCATCCGTAACGCCTTCACCGTCAACGGGAAGGACATCGGCTACCAGCGCTCGCGCGGCATGAACGGCGAGAAGGTCGCCTACTTCTCCGATCTGCCCGCCGGCACCTACGAGTACGTGGACGCCGGGTTCGCCTCCGAGGAGGACGTCGCCGCCCTCAAGGAGAAATACCCGGACGGACTCGCCGGTAAGATCGCCCTGGTCTCGCGCGGCAAGATGACCTACCAGAAGAAGGTCGAGAACCTCTACGACCTGCATCCGGCCGGCATTCTCGTCTACAACAACGTGTCCGTCGGCTCGCTCATCATCATGAACCTGACGACGCAGGACATGCCCGCCGCGTTCATCTCCCAGGCTGACGGCCAAGCCATGCTGGACGCCCCCGAACACACGCTCTCCATCGCCGAGGGCCAGGTCCTGCCCCAGTCCTCCATCTACGAGGCCTCGGAGTTCTCCTCGTGGGGCGTGTCCCCGGATCTGCGCCTCAAGCCGGAGATCGCTGCGCCCGGTGGCAACGTTTTCTCGTCGATACCGAACGGTGCGTACGAGCAGACCTCGGGCACCTCGATGGCCACGCCCCAGATGGCTGGCATTAGCGCGATCGTGTTGCAGCGCGTGCAGTCTGATCCGTTGTTTGCGTCGATGAGTGCGCGCCAGCAGGCTGATGTGGTGCAGAACCTCATTATGGGCACGGCCCGTCCTCTGACGGATGCGGCGCAGACGACGGGTGCGCTGTACTCCCCGCGTCAGCAGGGTGCGGGCCTGGTGGACGCGCTGGCGGCGACGACCTCGTCGGTGTACCCGACGGTGGTGGGTGCGCCCGAGCAGTCTCGGCCCAAGGCAGACCTGGGGGACGGGACGAAGGGCTGGCACTTTGATGTCACGCTGCATAACCTCTCGGGCGTTCCGGCCACCTATGAGTTGAGCTCTCAGGCGCTGTCGGAGATCGTCGACGGTGGTTTCTTCACGGAGCATTCCTCGGATTGGCGAGGCCATGGCGTGGAGATCACGTACTCCGGTGCCGCTTCCGCCTCGGCTGAGGGTGCGACGGTGACGGTTCCGGCGAGCGGTGAGGCGACCGTCGGCATCGACATCGCGCCGGGTAGTGAGTTTGCCTCCTACGTCGCGGACAATACGCCCAATGGGACGTTCCTGGATGGTTTCGTGCGCTTCGCCTCGAAGACTGACGGACAGCCGGATCTGGCCGTGCCCTACCTGGGCTTCTACGGCGACTGGGGCAAGGCCCCCATCTTCGACGCGCTCGCCTCTGTGGGCGGGGCGCACACTCGGGCCTCGGATATCGTCAACGGCCAGACCGGCGCCGCCCTCGGCTACAACCCGCTCGTCAAGGTGGCCGACCGCACCGGCGACCCGAATCCGCAGCGCTACGTGATCTCGCGGTCCACAGCCTCGGGCGCCCCCACGATCCTCGAACCGCGCACGGGCACGCTGCGCAGCGTCCACTCGCTGACCAGCACCTACACGAACGAGGCCGGGGAGACGGTCTTCTCCGTGACCAACCACCAGAACTGGAAGTCCGTCTACCTGACGAGCAGCGAGGAGAACACCTGGGTCGAGGCCTACCACGAGTCCACCGCCTTCGACGCGAACGCGGAGAAGTTCGCGCAGATGCCCGACGGCGCCTACACGCTGCGAATCGCCGCATCCAACGACGGTCCGTCGTCTGCCCGGCAGTCGATCTCCTACAACTTCCGCCTCGACACGAAGGCCCCGGTCATCTCCGATCTGGTGTACTCCGGCAAGGATGAGGGCTTCGTCGTCACCTTCGATGTCACCGACGACTCGCCGCTGGCCGCGATCGACCTGCACGACCCGGCCGACGGCCTGTGGTTCTACCGCCACGTCTTCACCGAAGATGAGGGCAGTGTTGGAGCCGACGGCCGGTACACGTACCACGTCGAGATCCCGCTCAGCGTCATCAAGCAGGCGTGGACCGACCAGGGTGGCACCGGCGACGTCATCGCCAACCCCTACATCCTCGCGTGGGACTACGGCCTCAACCCCTCCGAGATCTTCCCGATCAACCTGCCCAGCGCCAACCCGGGCACACCCAGCCCGTGCGTGAACCCCGAGGGCGGTCACTGGGTGAAGGATAGCGTCGGCTGGTGGTACGCCTGCGCCGATGGGTCGACCTACCTCAAGGGCGGCTGGTTCACCATCAACGGCCACGACTACCAGTTCGGGCCGTCGGGCTACATGGCGACCGGCTTCCTCAAGCGCACGAGTGGCGAGTGGGTCTACGCCGACTCCGATGGCGCCCTCGTGAGCGGTTGGGTGAAGGATGGCGGCCAGTGGTACTACCTCGACCCCGCCTCTCACGTCATGGCGACCGGATGGGTGGCCGACCGCGGCTCCTGGTACTACCTGACGGGCTCGGGCGCGATGGCCATCGGATGGGTGAATGACGGCGGTACCTGGTACTTCCTGAACACCTCCGGAAAGATGGCGACCGGCTGGGTCAAGGATCGGGGAACCTGGTACTACCTGGCACCCTCCGGCGCGATGCTGACGGGCACGCAGGTCATCAATGGACGCACCTACGTGTTCGATGCGAACGGAGTCTGGGTGCACTGATGTGCGCGCTGATCTGAATCGGTGATTCGCTGATTCTCGATTCACGAGGCCGGGGCCCGGGAACGCTCGCAGTGAGCGCTCCCGGGCCCCGTCGCATGCAATTCCTTCAGGACATTCTTGCAACAGGGCTTGTATCGGCAGAATTGCAACGTTTATGGATGGTGATGAATAGCCGTGCAATCAATTGCATGCGAGTTTATGGCGATCGCGCGCTGTCGTCGGGTGCGCAACCCCATGTAGCGCATGTGGGCCCGCTAATCCGCACGTGGGCCCTCTATTTCGCACGTTAACCCGCTATTACGAGTGTGGGCGACCCTGCCCACGCTCAGATTCGAGGGTTAACGTGCGATATAGCGGGTTAACGAGCGCGCGCAGCTTGATGTTGGGCCGCGAGCACCCCGGCTAGGCGCCTGCGGTATGTTGGAGGCGTCAGCGCGACAGCGCACGCCCGCAGCAAGGAGCAGATAACCATGAAGAAACCAGCCGTTTTCCTGGCCGGAGTGGGCACGTGCGCGCTCGCGGTCGCGAGCTGTTCCACCGCGACGTCGCCGACGCCCTCACCGCAGTCCGGCGCTCCCGCTGACTCCGCCCAGTCCGCTCCGGGAGCCCCGGCCTCGTCGACGGTCGATCCCGATACCGCGCTGACGTCGAAGAATGGGCAAAGCGGCCCGAGCGCGCAATCCGGCAGCAAGAACGCCGACGCCACCGTCGTCGTGATCGTCCAGCTCGCGGAAGGCGCTGACGGGGAGGCTACCCTCGCCTCGATTAACGAGGCGGTGGCTGCGTCCTTCCCGGGCGCGTCCGTGTCTGTGGAGCGCGAGTACCGCAATGCGCTGCGCGGCTACGCCCTGCGCGTGCCCGCCGGTTCGCTGGAGACGATCCGCGCGGTGAGCGGCGTCCAGGCGGCATACCCGGACGGCAACAACAGCCTCCAGTAAACGAGTGGCACAGTATAAGTCGCATGTAATTCCACCGGGCGCGTTCGTTGACACGCCTCAAAATCCGCGGAATTCCAACGATTTGATTTCAAAGGTGAAAAGACATGTGGGGGAATTGCATGCGAAATTGCTGTCGGTAGCAAGTAGTCATCCAGTTACTTCTATTGATCTAGTTAGTTCTCATTTGATGAAAATGAGAAGTAACTAGAAACAAAATGACTGTTGTCAGGCACGCGAGAGCGCGGGTGTGGATGTATCCGGCTTGTAGCATCGTGAGTGAAGAGGCTACTGTTCGGCACAGATAGTAATCCGGCTGCCTCGCGCCGAGGTAGCGCGCGACAGCCGGATACCGATTGCGTCAGCGGGGCAGACCCTAGATCATGTCCTTCTTTTCCATGTACTTCATCGCCAGCCAGCCGAATGGGATGCGGCCGTAGAAGGTGACGAGACGGTAGAGCAGAGCCGTTGCGATGGCGACCGACGAGGAGATGCCCGCGACCGTCAGGCCCGAGGTCAGCGCCGTTTCGACGGTACCGATACCGCCCGGTGAGGGGATAAAGGAGCCGGCCGCGTTCGCCGTCAGGTAGGTGATCGACACCGTGGAGAAGTTCAGCGAACCGCCCATGGCGAGCAGCGCCGTCCAGAACGCGCCCACGTAGCCGATGTTCATCAGCAGGTTGCCGCCCACGACAGCTGCGAGGCGACGCGGCTGGCCGATGATCCACAGGAGGCGCGGGTAGACCTGCTGCCAGGTTGGCTGAATCTTCGACCAGATCCAGCGGCGCACCTTCGGTACGGCGACGATGACGCCGACCGCGACCATGACGACCGCGACGACACCCAGGATGGTGCCGTAGGGGACCGATACGGACAGTGACGAACCGGCGATCACCATGACGAGCAGCAGCAGGATGATCGTGATGAGCGCCTGCGAGATCTGCATGAGGGTCACGGTCGTCACCGCCATCGCGGTGGGGACGCGGCGCTTGCGTAGGTAGCGCAGGTTGAGGGCCGCGGGTCCCACGCCGGCGGGCGCCACGATCGTAATGATCGAGGCCGCGACCTGGGCGATGAGGGTTTCCCGCAGGCTCAGCTTCTCAGGCGACAGGGCAACAAGCGGTACCGCGGAGCCGACCCAGATGAGGCACGCGAGCACGGCAGAAGCGAGCATCCACCATGGGTTCGCGCTCTTGACCGTCGTTACGATGTCGCTGAAGTTCAGCGAGCCCACGACGATGAAGACGGCGATGAACGCCACCGCGATCGTGAAGATCGTGCGCGGGCGGAAGCGCTGCAGGTCAGCCGTCGGAGCGGTTTCGGCCTCGGAGTCGCCCACGAGGGCCGCACGCAGCTCGCTCAGCAGGTCGGAACGGCGCAGACGCTGATTGACCGACGCGGGAAGAACGGGCTTCTGGATGACGGGGGCGCACGCGATCAGCGTCTCCTCACCCACGCAGCGCCGTCCGGCCTCGAGCGCCCGCTCGGGTCCCACGGCCAGCGCCGTGAGGACCAGCATCTGCGCGATGTCGATCGACTGGTTGAGCTCGGTCGTCGCAACCTCGCCGGAATCCCAGTCGAGGAGCCACACGTCCGAGGAGGAATCGACGACCACGGCCTCGGGAGTGAGGGCGCGGTGCGAAATGCCGCGCACGTGCGCGAAGTGAAGCTGCTCCCACGCGCGATCCAAGACCTCGTCCGTCGCAGCCTCGCCGAGTTCCGTCAGCGGGGTCGTCGGAGGCAGCGCGGACATGACCAGGATGATCGAGTCGGAGGCCGAGGCGATGCCGATCGGCTCCTGCGTGAACACGCCCGCACGCAGCGCCTGCAGCGTCGTGAACGACGAGCGCTCGGCCTGCGCCTTGAGCGAGGGGGACACCCACCGGCTGATGCCGCGCAGACGCAGGTTGTTCCACATTTCGAGGAGGGTGCCGGTCAGCTCCTGGCCGGGGTCCATGGCGATGAGCTCGTAGGCCACGCCCGTGTCGCTCCACGCCTGGTAGTGGCGGTGGTGGTCCTGGCCCGGGTGACGCGTCACCGTGACTCCCATGTCGCCCAGGTCGGCGGGCATCTGCGTGAGATGGCCGCGCGGGTCTTCGGCGACGGCCCAGGTCGACAGAGGCTCCTCGGTGGTGTCGAGGTCGGTGCGCACGATCCGCGAGGGCGTAATCCCGATGCCGAGGAGCGCCTCGACGAGTTTCGCGCCCTTGGCCCTCTGGTCGTCATAACCCATGATCCACCGCGAGCCCGAGCCGAAGGCGCGGCCCAGGAACACGGAGATGAAAGCGACGGGCAGAGTCATGGAGGAGCGCAGCACGCCCAGGATGAGGACGATCCACAGGCCGGTCCAACCCCAGCGGATCGCCTTCATGGACTGGGCCTCGCCCGCGGAGGTGAACAGGGCGCACAGGGTCATGATCACCAGGTTGATCGCAATCGCGATGCCGGTTTGTGAGCCCTGGGTGGCGAGCGCCCGGTCCACGCTCAGCGGCGCGGTCAGTTCCGAGGGGAGCAGCCCCGTCAGCAGGATGATGATCCAGCCGCCGACTGCCGCCACGAGGCTCGTGACCAGGACCTGGATGATCGCCTGGAGGCGTCTGCGCAGCGCGAGCGAGACGATCACGAGGATCGGCGTAGTCAAAATGATGAGGCCCTCGGTGATGCTCACCGGCAGGATGAGGATCTTGCGGACCAGCTGGAAGCTGAGGACGTCCATGGTGACGCCGCGCGTGGTTGCGCTGGCGAGCGCACCGATCGTCCAGATGAAGAAAATCGCGATGAGGGAGATGACGACGTCGATGGCGTCCTCGCGGCGGCGTCGCACGCTCGTGATGCGGTCGGCGATGTAGACGGGGCGGGGCAGGCGCATGCGGCGTACGGGCAGGTTCGCGGCGATCTCGCCGGTGGCCGGGGCGGGGGTCTTCTCCGCCTCCTCGGACGCGCTCGCGGGGGTGGTTGCGTCTTCCTCGGCACCGTGCGCATCCGCGGTGGTGTCCGTGGCCGCGGGCGTGGACGAGGCCGGGGCGGGCTCTTGCGCGTCGGTGGCGCTATCGGAATCGGTGGTGGCGGGCGGGGGAGGCGCCGTGACGCCGCTGTCATCGATCATTCCCATGAGGGCGTCGACCCCGTTCTCAGCGGAATCGTCAGATGATGATGGGACGAAGAGGAGGTTTGTGTCAGCGACCGGCGAGCCGTCGTGTGAATCCTTGCGCTTCCTCATGTTGCCTATCCTATAATCGCGGTCAACAAAGGTAGGGTTAGGGTGATACATTCCCGGCAGAAAAGGGCCCTATCGTGACCTGGTCGACACTCGCGACCGCATCAGATCCGTCGATGCTGCACACCGTTATCGAGTGGTTTAAAAATCCCGAGACCCTGCTCGTTGCCATGGGGCCGTGGGTGCTGTGGGGAACGATGCTCATCGTCCTCATCGAGTCCGGTGTCCTGTTCCCGGTCCTGCCCGGTGAGTCCCTGCTGTTCACCGCGGGCCTGCTCCACGACCGCCTCGGCCTGCACCTGCCGACCCTGATCCTCCTCGTCGTCGTCGCCGCGTTCATCGGCGCGCAAATCGGCTACTTCCTCGGCGCGAAGTGGGGAAGGCGCTTCTTCAAGCCGGACGCCCGCATCCTCAAGACGGAGCACCTGGAGAAGGCGGAGCACTACTTCACGAACTACGGAGGCCGCTCGCTGGTCATCGGCCGTTTTATTCCCTTCGTGCGCACCTTCATCCCGATCGCCGCGGGCATTGCCCGCTACCCCTACGCGAAGTTCCTGGTCTTCAACACGCTCGGTTCTCTTCTCTGGGGCGCAGGCTTCATCCTCGTGGGCGCCCTCCTGGGCAACGTTCCCTTCGTGCACGACAACCTGACGCTCATCCTCGGCGTCATCATCCTCGCGTCGGTCCTGCCCGTCATCATTGAGATGATCGGTAAGCGCCGCGCCGCATCCGAGGAGGAGTAAGCCGTGCTGGCCTGGTGGATGCTGCTTCCGACCCTGCTGGCCATGATGGTCGCCCTGGTGCTGCCGGGCTTCATGTGGCTGCGGGCCGGGGGGCGCTCGTCGCTCGTCGCGGTTGCGGCCGCGCCCGCGTTCACCTTCGGCCTCGTCACGGCCCTGTCAGTGGCCTACCCGGCCCTCGACATTGAGTGGGAACCCTCCACCGCCCTGCCAGTCCTCGGCCTGAGCGCTATCGGCGGCGCGACCGCGTGGGCGCTGAGCTTCTTTCACCGCAGTAACGGCGGTTTCTCGCTGCGGGGAGTTCCCCTGCGCGAGGCCATCGGCGTGCGCGTGCCCATCGGCGACGCGCAGGCGGCCGTCCGCGCCTCCACGTGGGGAGCGATCCTCGTCGGTTTCCTCGTGGCCGCGTGGCCGCTTCTTGCGGGCGCAGACCCGGCTAACCCCGTCCAGCAGTGGGACCCGACCTTCCATCAGAACGGCGTGCACGCGATCCTGTACGGAAAGGATGCGAGCCCCTTCGGCGGGCTCCACGAGCTCTACGGCGGCCGCAGCGTCTACTATCCGACGGGCTGGCACGCGTTCGTCGCGCTTTTCGCGCGCTACGACTCGGTCGTCCAGACCGCTAACGTCTCGTCGCTGGCGCTCATGGCTGTGTGGGTGATCGGCCTGGCAGCGCTCGTCTCGGTGCTCACCGCGTCGCGCAGCGCCCTCCTCGCGGCCCCGATCATCGGCGGCATGCTGCTCAACATGCCGGCCGACGCGCTCACCATGTACAACCAGTGGCCCAACTCGACCGGCACCGCGCTGGTCCCGGGGCTCGCCGCCGCCGCGATCGTCGTCGGTCGGCGCTTTACCACGGATCTGCGAGCCGGAGACGGAGTGCGCGCGTTCATGCGGCGCATCCCGCAGGCCGTCTTCCTGCTGATCGGCGCCCTCGGCCTCGTCGGTGCGCACCCGAGCGCCGCGTTCTCGATCCTCGCGTTGCTGATCGCGCCCCTCCTGGCCTCTCTCGCATCCTTCGCTCGCCGGGCCTATGAGCGCGATGGACGAGGCCAGCTCGCCGCCCTCGCATGGGGTGCCCTCGCGCTCGGCGTCGTCGCGGCACCCCTCCTCGCGCTGTCGTCGTCGAAGATCCAGGCGATGGGTGCCTACCGGCGCGACGGCAGCAACTGGGGTGAGGCCTTCGCCCACGCATTCCTGCCCTACCCGCCCTTCACGAGCACGCCGAGCACCACCTACTGGACGCTCATTCAGCTGCTCCTCCTCATCGCGGGCATCGCCGCGACCGTGCGCCTGCACACCCTCTGGCGCCGGCCCGACCCCCTCGAGCGCGCCGCCGAACAGGCCGGACTCACGCAGGAAGCGGACGAGGACGAGGGGGCCCCGGCCTCGTCCGACGAGGAAGAGGCGCTGCCCCTGCCGTGCTGGCCGCTCGTCTCCTATCTGATCCTCACGGGCCTGACCGGCCTCGCGTACGCGCCCAGCTCGTCGCTGCGCACCTACCTGCTGGCCCCCTGGTACAAGGACGCCCGACGCATCATGGGCGTCGAAGACATCGCGTTGACGATCCTCATGGCGGTCGGAACCGCCGCGATCATACATGCCCTGCATGCCGCGTGGACCAGATCCCTGCAGTGCATCCTCGCCGAACGCGGTGTCGACGACGAGATCGAGGCCCCGCGCTGGCCGATCCAGGTGGGCGTCGGACTCCTCATCCTCGTCCTGTCCGGCTTCGGCGCGATCGACGCGCGAAACACCGCGGTCGCCTACGTGTACGACCCCGCGCACCTGGGCAAGCCTGGCATGGCCACCACCGGCGAACTCGCCATGGCGCGCCGCATGAAGTACACGACCGCGCCCAACGCGCTCATCCTCGGCGACCCAATCGCGGGCGCCGCCTACTCCGAGATGCTCGGCGGACGCAAGGCCGTCTTCCCGCAGCTGAGCACAGTCAACGCGGACGGCGCCTCGCAGAAAGTCCTCACCCAGCGCTTCCACGACATCGCGACCGACCCCGAGGTCTGCGAGGTCGTGCGCAAGCTCGGCATCACGCACTTCTACGAGGAAGAAGACGGCGCCTACTACAACTTCATGCGTTCTGCCCGTAACCCGGGTCTCTACGGCGTCGACACGTCCAGCGGGTTCGAGCTCGTCGACGCAGGCGGCACCGCGAAGCTGTGGAAGATCAACGCGTGCGGCGACATCACCCCCGGCGGCGGCCGCGACGCCTTCGCGACCGGCGTCCCCGGGGGCGGCAGCTGAAACGGTGACGCTTGCTCGGCGGCGTACTCGTTCCCGGGCGTGCTCGTTCCCGGGCGTGCTCGCACGAGGTCCGCGCGCCCCTCGAATCCCGCGCGATTGGCCACAATGCGTCCTCGGCGCTGAAACGAGGCGGCGCCGCGCGCGATGCTCTCGTTACCCTTGACACCATGACGACGAACATTCCCGGCCCCGCGCCCCTCGGTGACAAGCTTCGTATCGCCTTCCTCGGCCCCTTCGGCACTTTTACCGAACAGGCTGTCCACCAGGTCGCTCCCGCCGGCGCGATCCTCATGCCGATGACGAGCGCCCCACAGGCGCTCGCGGCCGTGCGTCGCGGCGAGGCCGACCGCGCCGTCGTCCCGATCGAAAACTCCATCGAGGGCGGCGTCAACGCGACGCTGGATTCCCTCTCGCACGGCGATCCCCTCGTCATTGTTGCCGAGATGCACGTGCATGTCGTCTTCCAGCTGGCCGTCCTGCCGGGCACGCGCCCCGAGGATATTCGCCGCATCGGCACTCACCCGCACGCGTGGGCGCAGTGCCGCGGCTGGGTCGAAGAGACGTTCCCCGGCGCGATTCACGTGCCCGCCACGTCGACGGCTGCCGCCGCCGAGCTGCTCTCGGACGGCGATGCCTCCTTCGATGCCGCCCTGTGCAACGCGGTCTCGGTCAACACCTACGGCCTGGAGGCCCTGTTCACCGACGTCGCCGACAATCCGGGCGCGATCACCCGCTTCGTCCTGGTGGCCCGCCCCGGTGTGGTGCCTCCGCCGACCGGCGCGGATAAGACGACCATCCAGGTGGCCCTGCCCGTCAACGAGTCGGGTGCGCTGCTGACCCTTCTCGAGCAGTTCTCGGCGCGTGGCGTCGACCTGTCGCGCATTGAGTCGCGCCCGAGCGGGGACGGCCTCGGCAACTACACGTTCAGCATCGACATCGTCGGCCACATTCGCGAGGAGCGCGTCCAGGCTGCGCTCGTCGGTCTGCACCGGTACTCGCCGGAGGTTCGTTTCATGGGGTCCTACCCGCGCGTCGACGGAGTTCGCGCGGCGGTGGCCCCAGGGACAACGGACGAGGCCTTCCGTGCGGGTCGTGCGTGGGTCGCGGACCTGCTGCACGGCGGGGATGGCACGGGCGAGGACGCTGGCAGCGCGCCGTCCTGGCCGTTGGCCTGACGCTCGGGTTGCCGCGCGGATCCAATAGGCGTCGCCCCGGCAGGTCTGCAGCGCTGAGGGATAAGCCGGGTCACGGCATCTGCCGCTCCAACGAACTGTTAACCGATCTGTATCGGGCAGGTCTGCACCAGATAGGGAGCATTACACCAGTTAGGGGGTGTTACACCACCTCCGAGCTGGTGTCATACCCCGCTCAGTGGTGTAACACCACTGAGAAACAAGGCAGATCGTGGAGATGTGCAGTGGGTTGGTGTTGGAGATGGGCGAGTCTTAGCCTCGAGGCTCCGCGCCGAGGCGTCACTAGATGCCTGGTCGAGGTGCAACGAGAAATCTAGCGTCCCATCGTCGGGATTCAACTCGTTTGGGGAGATTCAACCTGATCGGGAAGATTCCACCCGATCAGAAGAGGTTGAATCTTCCTGATCGGCTGTAACGCCTCATCGGTAACAAGCGTCGTCGTGGCGCTTGTCGCCGATAACGTCCCTGCCGACGTTCAAAGGGCGCAGACCCTGCAGTACTGCACTAGATGCAGCAGCAATGCACTAGTTGTGGGGGTATTGCACTGCTTCCTATCTAGTGCAATGCTGCGCTAAGTAGTGCAACGCTGCACTAAGTAGTGCACTGCTACTTGGCAACAAGCTCGTGCGCGGCACGCGCTGCTCCAGCGAGCTAGATCGGGCAGGTCTGCACTAGATAGGGAGCATTGCACCAGTTGGGGAGCATTGCACTACCCCCGAGCTGGTGTCATACCCCGCTCAGTGGTGTAACACCATTTAGCAACAAGCCCAGATGCGGGCAACCCTTTGGGCCATCGCAGATATGACTCGGATTGCTCCCCGTCATTCACCAATGCCCGATACATCGCGCGCCGCAGGAGGCTATCACATCAGCTCGGCAGCAGCTCCATCCACGTACGCTCGGCGGGAACGGCGATGTCGAGGGCACCCGCCTGCATGCGTACGTGCATGGTGCGGGCAACGCCGATCGCGTCCCCGTCCACCTGGCACACCTGGGCTTTCTTGCTCGTCACTGATGCGCCCTTCGCTTGGCGGAAGGCGACCGTCCCAGTCGCGACGGGCAGGTTCACGGGGCGAAGCCCGATCAGCTGGCCGAGCATCTTCCAGGTCACGTCCGCCCATCCGAGCAGGCCAGCCTGCGCGTCGACGGCGATGACGTCGATGAGTCCGTCAGACAGATTCGCGTCGGGTGCCAGGATGAGCATCTTCATCTCGCCGGCGTTGGCGAACATGACGGAACGCGCCTCGATCTCGGTGACCTCGTCCGCGACGTCCCCGGCCTCGCGGATGACGGAACCGGAGATCTGGTCGCCGATCCCGAGGGGATCCGGAGCGGCCGCGGCGGGGGAGCGCAGGGTCAGGCGCGCCTTCATACGAGGAACGCCCATCGCGCCCAGGCCCGCCCACACGTAGGCGATCCACCCGATGCGCTTCTTCAGCTCGGGGTCCGTGTCGGCCATGGTCTCGCCGTCGTAGCCCATTCCCGCGACGACGAGGCAGGCGTATTCGTCCGCGCGCGGCTCGTTCGACGAGGCCGGGGCTGCTTCGCCCTCTCGGTTGTCCTCGGGGTGCCCGGCGGCGTGCGCGGCGAGGCGGAGGCCGCCCTCGGCGGGCTGATCGGATTCCTGCGTGGCGTCTTCGATGCGCACCCAGGCCAGGTCGACGGCGCGGTGGTTGCGGTCGAGTGCGACGGCGAGGGCCTGTGCGGGGTCTTCGGGGATGGATAGGTTGCCGGCTAGGACGTTGCCCGTGCCCACGGGGATGATGCCCATGCGTACGCCGGATCCGGCCATGCCTGCTGCGACGGCGCGCACGGTTCCGTCTCCGCCTGCGGCGATGACGACGGTGGCGCCCTCCTCGAGGGCGCGCACGGCCTGTCCAGTACCCGGGTCCTCGCGGGTGGTTTCGCGCCAGTGCACGTGGTCGATGCCCAGTTCCTTGGCCTTGCGGTTGATGTGGTCCTTGAAGGCCTGGGGGTCCTGATGCTTGGAGGGGTTCATGATGATCCAGGGGCGCGGCCGTCCTCGCGTCGGGTCATCCACGGAGGCGGGGACTTCAAGGGCCTGGCGGCGGCGGTGCCGACGGCTGAGGGCGGTTGCTAGGCGCGCGACGCCGATCGCTCCGGCTCCGGCGGAGGCTGCGAGTGCCCAGAATATTGCGTCCATGTGGACAAGCGTAGCCTGCGGGTGCCCTGTGGATGGACTGTTAAGTGGCTTTTCGTTGTACTTCGTGTCATAAGTGCCTGTCTGGTGTAGGCTCGGCATCATCTTATCCACACGGTTATGCACCAAAGGTGGATAACTTTCAGGCTTTTGAGGATAACAGGCATGTGGTTTGTGTGTAACCCTGACCTGTTGTGTTGAATTCACACGCGGCCCGATTGAGGACACAGGATGCCACCTGGCATAGGATGGGACGCATGATTGATGTGCGTGCCCTGCGTGAAAACCCCGAACCCGCCCGCGCCTCCCAGCGTGCCCGCGGAGCCAACCCCGGCCTCGTCGATGAAATCATCGAGGCCGACGCTGCCCGTCGTGAGGCCCTGCAGGCCTTCGAGACGCTGCGAGCCACCCAGAAAGAGGTCTCCAAGTCCGTGGGTCGCGCCTCCAAGGATGAGCGCCCGGCGATCCTGGCGAAGGCCAAGGAGCTCGCCGAGCAGGTGAAGGCCGCTGAGGCTGCCGCGAACGCCGCCGACGCCGAGGCCGACCGCCTCGCCCGCCTCCTGCCGAACCTCGTTCTCGACGGCGTGCCCGTCGGCGGTGAGGACGACTTCGTGGTCCTGCGCCACGAGGGCCCCGCTCCCCGCGACTTCGCGGCCGAGGGCTTTGAGCCCCAGGATCACCTCGCGCTCGGTGAGGGCCTGGACGCGATCGACACCAAGCGCGGCGCGAAGGTCTCCGGCGCCCGCTTCTACTACCTCAAGGGCATCGGCGCCCGCCTCGAGCTGGCCATCATGACGATGGCGATGGATCAGGCGCTCGCCAACGGCTTCGTACCGATGATGACCCCGACGCTGGTCACCCCGCAGATCATGGGCGGCACGGGCTTCCTCAACGAGCACTCCGACGAGATCTACTACCTGCCCGCCGACGACCTGTACCTGACGGGCACGTCCGAGGTGGCCCTCGCCGGCTACCACGCCGACGAGATCCTCGACCTGTCGGGCGGCCCCAAGCGCTACATGGGCTGGTCCACCTGCTACCGCCGCGAGGCCGGCTCCGCGGGCAAGGACACGCGCGGCATCATCCGGGTCCACCAGTTCAACAAGGCCGAGATGTTCAGCTACTGCCGCCCCGAGGACGCCGCCGAGGAGCACCAGCGCTTCCTCGCGTGGGAAGAGGAGATGCTGGCCAAGGTCGAGCTGCCCTACCGCGTCATCGACACGGCCGCCGGCGACCTGGGTACCTCCGCCGCCCGCAAGTTCGACTGCGAGGCGTGGCTGCCCACCCAGGAGCGCTACATGGAGGTCACGTCGACCTCGAACTGCACGACGTTCCAGGCGCGCCGCCTCGGCATTCGCGAGCGTCGCGAGGACGGCATGGCCGCGGTCGCCACGCTCAACGGCACGCTGGCCACGACCCGCTGGATCGTCGCCTTCCTGGAGAACCACCAGCAGGCGGACGGCTCGATCTACGTGCCCGAGGCCCTGCGTCCCTACCTGGGGGGACTCGAGGTTCTGAGCCCGGTCGCTCGATGAGCCAAGAGCGCTTCCTGACGGTCCCCTCCACCGGGGAAGCCGCTCGCCCCTTCGAGGTTCTCCTCGACGAGGCCTCGGCCGCCCTGCCCGCCGACTTTCCGACGTGGGCGGGCCAGGTGCTGGTCGCGCTCGACATCGACGGCACGATCCTGACACCGGCGGGGGCGACTCCGCGTGTGCTCGAGGGGATCCACGGCCTCGCCGCCGCGGGTGCCCACGTGCTCATCGCCTCGGGGCGCGCGCTCGAGGGTGTGATCCCCGTTCTCGATGCCCTGGAGTTCACGGACGGGTGGGCGCTGTGTAATAACGGCGCGACCCTCGTGCGCGTGAGCGGCGGTGCGTGCGAGATCGTCGAGGAGCGCACCTTCGTGCCCGGTCCGATCCTGGAGGAGATCGCCGCGGCCGTGCCCGGCTCGGTGTTCGCATCGATGCCGCACCCCGACATCCTGCTGTCCGCTCGCTTCCCGAACAACGAGATCGAAGGGAGCGATCACCGCATCGTGTCGATGGAGGAGCTTGCCTCCACGCCCACGCCGAAGATCGTCGTGCGCGCCGCCGACATGGACCGCGAGGAGTTCGATCGCATCCTGTCGTCCCTGGACGTGTCGCGCACCCATGAGGTGTTCGTCGGGTGGACGTCCTGGGCGGACATTGAGCCGCTCGGCGTGACCAAGGCGACCGGGCTGGAGTCGTTGCGCGCGCGACTGGGCGTTTCCGCGGCTGGGACCGTCGCTGTCGGGGACGGCACGAACGACATCGCGATGATCGAGTGGGCGGCTTTCGGCGTCGCCATGGGTGGGGCCTCCGACGAGGTGCGCGCCCACGCCGACCACGTGACGGCCGCCGTCGAAAACGACGGTGCCGCCGCGGTCATGCACGGCATCATGCGCCGCTGCGGGGTTGGCGGCCGCTGAGCGGTGGTTGCTAGCATTCTTCGATGGTTGCACGCGCGCGTCGGCACGTGCCCATGTTTTTCGCACGTTAACCCGCTAATTCGCACGTGGGCCCGCTAATTCGCACGTGGGCAGCCCTGCCCACACGCGTAATAGCGGGTTAACGTGCGCAATAGAGGGTTAACGTACATGATGTGCTGCCTGCAGCCAGTCGCCCATCATCGCGAAGGCGCGGTCCAGGTCCCCGATCTGGCAGTGCTGCGCCATGTCCGGGTCCTGTGTGTGACGGAAGACCCGCACGTCCAGGGACTCCGCGTTCCGCAACGCTCTGCGCACGTCGCCCAGGCGCTCGAAGGGCACATACTGGTCTGCGTCCCCGGCCAGCACCAGGCACGGCTGAGTGATGCGCCCCTCGAGGGGTTCCATCGTGTAGTCGCCGAACGCCCGCAGCACCTCGCTCGGCCTGCTCAGCCCGGTCAGGTGCGAGGCCTGCCGCAGTTTCCACGACAGGTCTGCGTTGAGTTGCGAGGCCGTCCTCAGCGCGGCGTCGACGAGCCACGCTGGCCTCGGGTTCCCCACGATCGCGTCCGCCATGGGACGCAGGGCACGAGGCAGTGGCACCGTCAGGCCGTCCAGGAGCCGGTACATCATGTCGAAGGCGATCACGCGGATGATGCGCGGGCAGTGGGCGGCCGCGCGCATGACGAGGTAGCCACCGAAGGAGACGCCGAGCGCCGCAGCACTCTTGATGCCGAAGTAGTCCATCACCGCGTTCGTCGGACGCTCCCACTGCGGCTCGAGCGGCATGCCCGCCAGCACCGTGTGCCCCTGACCCGGCCCATCGAAGGCGATGATGTCGAAGGGGCGGGTCGGGAAGTGGGACGCGAAGCCGATGATCTCCTCCGCATACCCGTCGAAGCCGTTCATCATGACGAGCGTGGTTGGGGTGCCCGCGAGGGCCTGCGCGCGGTCGGTCGGGTTGGCCTCCCATCGCATCGCGGTCAGTTCCCCGTCCCCATAGGGGATCGTGTGACGGGTGAGCGCGAGGCCTCGGTGGGCCTCGTCGAAGGAGGTCGACATGGCGTTGATGAAGCGCCGCTTGCGCGGGTCGTCCGCGCCAAGGTAGAAGGCCGCGAGCTCGTAGAGACGCCACGCGGCGTCCTTGTCGCCCTCGGAGGAGAAGCGCTCGGCGAGGCGCTGTGCGAGTTCCGTGATCTGCTTCGTCGTTCGCAGGCGGGGGAGCGTGGTCGACGCGATCGTCTCCATGCCCGCTCGGTCGAGGATCGGCGCGAAGGTTCGGTTGAGCTGCAGGTCGAATTGGCGATTGCCGGTGTACTCGGTGAACATGTCTCGACCGTATCGCCTGCTCCGATAGGGCGGGCCGAACAATAACAAACGGAGTGTTGGTTACCGAATGATGCGACCGCTATGCGTAGGATAAGCCCATTAATAGAGGAAAACTGATCGGAGAGACATGTTCCTGCGGAGTGCGGATAAGCATGGGCGCGACGCCGAGAAGAACCTGGACCTGCGCATCCGAAAGACGCGTCGGGCGATCCGCTCCGGCCTCGTCAGGGCGTGCCAGGCCAAGCCCTACGCGCACGTGAGTGTCACCGATATCTGCTCCGCGTCGATGGTGTCGCGCACGACCTTCTACGACCACTACACCGACAAGGACGCGCTGCTCGCAGAGGTCGTGTCCTTTCTCGTCGACGAGATCACCCCGGCGCTCGAAGGCCTGTGGTTCGGCGAGGGACGCGATGCCCGCGCAGTCGCCCGCCACCTCGCAGACGTGTACGCGCGCAATGGGCAGGCCCTGACAACCCTGCTGGCGATCCGCGTGGGTGGCCACGGCGACCTGCATGAGCAGCTTTATCGCATATGCTGTTCGGTATTTACCGATTGGGCGCGCGGTCGCATGGATGACGAGGTGCTCCCGCTGGCCGCGGACGTCTACGCGTCCGTCGTCCTGACCTTCATCGAGCGCAGCGCCACCAAGCCCCTCACGGACAAGGAACTCGCCGCGATCGACCGCGCGCGTGAGCTCTTTATCGAGGGTTTCGGCGTTCAGTAGGTCAGCGGTAGATCCGAGACCTGTGATCGATGTTGATGGCGAGGATCAATAGCTCATCGTCTTCGATGGACGCAATGATCCGGTAGTTGCCGACCCGGTATCGCCAGAAGCCCTCGAGGTTGCCGGTCAGTCCCTTCCCGCGTGAGCGGGGATTTTCGCCGCTCGCGGTCTCGCGGAGATAGTCGATGATGCGTCTCGCGGTCGGCTTATCGAGCTTGCTGAGCTGTTTCAGTGCGCGCGGTGACAGCTCAGCCCTCCAGGCCAAGGGTCTTCACCGCCTCGTCGAGGCTCACCGATGCTGCACGTCCACTGCGGATGTCCTCGAGTTCGGCCTGCAGTGAGTAGGCGAGCTCGATCTCTTCAAGCGCTGACTCGATGGCGCGGTTCATGTAGAACGATTTCGTTCGTCCCGTCCGCTGCGCAAGGGCTGTGAGCCGGGCATCGATCTCGGGATCGAGCTTGACGGAGCGTGCAACCCGTGCCGTAGACATGCGTCCTCCTCAAATGTGACTACGCGTAGTCTACAACGCCGAGCCGTCAGGTGGAAAAGCTTATGAAGTGGAAGATGGGTGGGTCGGAGCATTAGGCTGATGGGATAACAACGCCGTCAACAAGGCGTAAATCTACCAATATCGTGCAGCGTGTTCGATAAAGGATCGCAGGTCCCCGTCGGTACCTGCGCGAAAGTGTTACCGTTAGCGCATTCCGAGCCACGGCCTCGTCAATGAAGACCCAAGGAGCACTCATGAGCACCGACCCCCGCGCCGCCATCGCCGCCGCAGACACCGCGCTCGGCATCGAGTTCGGCTCGACCCGCATCAAGGCCGTCCTGATCGGCCCCGACCACCAGGTCCTCGCCACCGGTGGCCACGGGTGGGAGAATCACCTGGAGGGCGGCCTGTGGTCCTACACCCTTGACGAGGTCGTTGCCGGTTTGCAGAGCGCTTACGCCTCCTTGGTCGCCGACGTGCGCGAGCGCTACGACGTCACCCCCACGTCTTACGGCTCGATCGGCATCTCGGGCATGATGCACGGCTACCTCGCCTTCGACGCAGACGACAACCTGCTCGCGCCCTTCCGCACGTGGCGCAACACGAACACAGGACGCGCAGCCGACGAACTCACCCGCCTCTTTGGCTTTAACATTCCGCTGCGTTGGTCGATCGCTCACCTGCACCAGGCCGTCATCGACGCCGAGGAGCACGCGCCGTGCGTCGCCCGCCTGACGACCCTGGCGGGATGGGTCCACAAGCGGCTGACGGGCCGCCATGTCTTGGGCATCGGTGACGCCTCGGGCATGTTCCCGATTGATTCGACGACGGGCACGTACGTGGAGTCCTACCTCGATCAGTACGAGGCCCTCGTCGTCGACCGGGTCCCGTGGCGTCTGCGCGACGTGCTCCCGACCGTGCTGAGCGCGGGCGAGGACGCGGGCACGCTGACCCCCGAGGGTGCGGCGCTCATCGACCCGACCGGGACGCTCCAGCCGGGGATCGCGATGTGTCCGCCCGAGGGCGACGCGGGCACCGGCATGATCGCCACGAACGCGATCGCGCAGCGCACCGGCAACATCTCGTGCGGCACCTCGGTCTTCCTCATGGCGGTGCTCGAGCGTTCGCTCGCCGAGCTGCACACCGAGATCGACATGGTGACGACGCCCGACGGCTCGCCCGTCGCGATGGTTCACTCGAACAACGGCGCGTCTGAGATTGACGCGTGGGTCGGCTGGTTCGCGGACTTCGCGCGCCTCGTCGGCGCTGACGTGAGTGTCCCGGCGATCTACGACGCGCTCTATGTCCACGCGCTCACGGGCGAGGCCGACGCGGGCGGCGTCGTGGCCTACAACACGCTGTCCGCCGAGCCGCTCGTCGGCCAGGAGGCGGCCCAGCCGGTCTTCACTCACACCGCCGACGCGCGCGTGAGCCTCGCCAACGCCGTGCGCGCCCAGCTCATGAGCATCTTCGCGGCCGTGCGCATCGGAGTCGACATCCTGAGCGCCGAGGGCGTGCGCCTCGACTCGCTGTTCGCGCACGGCGGCCTTTTCAAGACGCCCGGCGTCGCACAGCAGATCCTCGCCGACTCGCTGAACATCCCCGTGTCCGTGGGTGACACCGCGGGCGAGGGTGGCGCATGGGGTATCGCGGTTCTCGCGCGCTACCGTGCGGTTCTCGCGGGGGGTAAGGCTGGCCTTGCGCTGCCGGACTACCTCTCCGAGCGCGTCTTCGCAGGGGCCTCGGTGTCGACCCTGGAGCCCACCGTCGAGGGTGTGGCCGGGTACGAACGTTTCCTCGATGCCTACCGCGCGGCCCTGCCCGGCGTGGAGGTCATCGCCCGGGGCCGCTGACGAGGCCTGCGCCCGGACCCTGCCCAGGCGCGTGTTTACCCAAAAATGTCGCACGTAATTCTCTGCGACCTATTTCAAACATTGAAATCGGATTGTTGGAATTCCGGGCAATTCTCGATACCTAATAAAAGGTAGGGGAACCAAATTACGTGCACCATTTGGGGAGGGTGGGGCGGAGTGTGGGAAGGCGCGGGGCGGAGCGTGGGGAGGCGTGGGCTGGGGTGAGTGGACCGGCTCGCCCAGCCTCGACCTCGTCGATTGGGCGAAACCCGGTACGATGACTCCCATGGGTAAAGCTAGCCGCCGTAAGAAGGTCACCGATCCTGCCAAGCTCAAGGCGTATCGCCTGCCGATCCCCTTTGTCGCGCGCCCCTACGAGGGCCTGCCGAAGGAGATCGAGCTGGTCGCCATGCGTGAGCTCATCCCGGCGGCCACGCTGACCGCACGCACCGACGCCGACCACGGCGCCGTCGAATTCGACTTCGTGACTCTCCTGCCCGAGGGGCATCCCGCGATGGTGCGCCCCGACGGCCGCATCCTCGTTGCGCTGCAGACCCGCTCGAACTCCGCGGACCTCAGCCACGATGCGGGTGCCGCGCTGCTCGCGGCCATCGCCGCGAAGGAAGCAGGCGACGAGGGCGTCATCTCGATCGACGTGCGCGAGCCGTCCGAGCGTCTCCAGGACATCCTCGACCTCGACAGCTTCACGGACATGAAGCTCGAGGAGGACTTCTCCTTCTGGTTCGACCCCGCCGAGGAGATCGACGAGTCGACGCGCCGCGCGCTCGAGCAAAACCGCGACGAGATCATCCCGACCGAGCCCGTGCCCGGCGTCCCCGGCGCGTACTGGTGCGAGATGAACCGTAACTTCGTGCGTTTCCTGACGGATAACGACGAGGCCAAGCTCTTCGACGCGCTTGCCCGCCTGGCCGCGCGCGGCGAGGCCAACGTCGGTGAGGGCTCGCGCTACGTGGGCTCCTTCCGTGCGTGCGGCCTCATCGTCCCGGTCTTCGAGCTGCCCGAGGGGGCCAGCGCCTCCGACGTCGCGCCCGGCACGCAGGCCCTCGCCAAGGCCCTCGCCGAGGCCCTCACCGTCACCGAGCGTCTGGATAATAAGGAGCGCCGCGCGCGCCAGGGCCTTGTGTCCCGCGCCGTGACGATCCGCTGAGCCTGAGTTTACCTATCGTTTAGATAGATTTGTCGCTCACATTACGGGCGGTGGGGCGCGAGAGTGCCCCGCCGCCCGTAGACTGTTATTCGTGAACTATCCAAGCGGATCCCGAGGATCCCACCCGCAGCGCGTCGCTGCGGTCATCGCTGCCCACAACGTCGGCCGCGCCGTCGCGGCCACTGTGCGCGCGTGCCGCGCCATACCCAGCGTTGACCTCCTCATTGTCGTCGACGATGGGTCCACGGACGACACCGGATGTGCCGCCCGAGCCGCGGGCGCTGTCGTCGTGCGCCACTCCGTCGAGCGCGGGCGCGCCTCGGCCATCGAAACCGGCGTGAAGGTCGCCGCCATGCGCGACCGTCCCGACGGCCCGCCCCGCCACATCCTGCTGCTCTCTCCCGACCTGGGTGAGTCCGCCGTCGAGGCCACCGCCCTGGTCGAGGCCGTGTTCGCCCGCCAGGTCGACATAGCGATCGCCGTCCCGGCCACCGGCCGCGAGTACTCGGGCTACGGCCCCGCCGTGGTGCGCCGCCTCATCCGCCGCAAGACCGGCTGGTACTGCCACTACCCCCTGAGCTACCAGCGGTGCCTGACGCGCGAGGCCATCGACGCCGCCATGCCGTTCGCGGGCCGCTACGCACTCGAGGCCGCGATGACGATCAGCGTCCTGCGCGCGGGGCTGTCCGTCATGGAGGTCCCCTGCAACTTCACGCACTCGGGCGCGGACCGATCGCTGGGCTCCCTGAACCGCCCGGCGCGCATGTTCGACGCGGTGCGAGCCACCGTCAGCCAGGTCTTCCACTCCGACGCTCGATCGAAGCGCCGAGCCGACCACGAGCAGGGGATCGGCGTGCCCTACCCGGCGCCTGCCTCGGCACGCGACGAGGCGGAGGCTGGCGACTCTCCCGCCTCGCGCCCCGCGGAGATGGTCGGGTGAAGGGCCCGGATCGATTAGCCGTAGGGCGCGTCGTTGCGACCTGGTGGCTGCCCACCGTCATTGCGTGCGCCGTCGGCGCGCTCTATGTCTGTTACTCGGTGGCGCAGTGGCGCGCGCTCGCCGCCCCCTCGTGGGACCTGGGGATCTTCACCGAGGCCGTCCAGGCCTACTCGCGCTTCGAGGCGCCAATCGTTCCCATTAAGGGCCCGGGCTACAACCTCCTCGGAGACCACTTTCACCCGCTTCTGGCCTTGCTGGGGCCGATCTTTCGTCTTTTTCCTTCCGCGCTGACGCTCCTGGTCGTCCAGGACGTGTTGCTCGCGGTGTCGGTGCTTCCCATCGCGCGCCTTGCACAGCGCCTCCTCGGCCGAGGGGGCGCGTTCCTCGTGGGGCTCGCCTACGGGCTCGGGTGGGGGCTGCAGGGTGCGGTCGCCGCTCAGTTTCACGAGGTCTGCCTGGCCGTCCCGCTGCTGGCGTTCGGGGGCGTCGCCTTCGTGGAGCGGCGGTGGGGCGCATGCATGGCGTGGCTGGTGCCGCTGGTCCTCGTCAAGGAAGACCTGGGGCTGACGGTCTTTGTTGCCGGCCTGGCAATGGCGTGGCGACGCCGAGGCCACGGCCGACCCGGCGTCCTGTGCTCCCTGGCGTATGCCCTGTTCGGTATCATCGCTTTTGTGCTGACCGTTAAGGTTCTTCTTCCCGCAGTGAATCCGGCGGGAACGTGGGCCTACTCTCTTGATGGTTCCGCGACCGGTGCGGGCACCTCCTCGGGCGGCACGACCGCGGCGAGGTCCCTTCCCTCGGTCTGGGGCATCCTCACCGATCCTCCCGTGAAGCTGGTGACCCTGCTGGTCGCTGCCGCAGGGGCCGGGCTGGCGGGCACGTCCTCCCCCTGGTTTGCTCTCGCGGCGCCGACGCTCGCCTGGCGTTTCGCCGGTTCCGTCGACACCTACTACGTGTGGGACTCGTGGCACTACAACGCAGTCCTCGTTCCGATCGCGGCGTGCGCCCTCCTCGACGTGATGAGCAGGTGGATCACGCGCGGGCACGAGGCCAGGTCAGCCGATTCAAACCTTGGCAAGTCGCGCGCGGACGAGGGGACGGCCCGCGACGGGGGCGATGACCCGGCTGCCCCTGCGAGCCGCACCCGATGCGATGGCGTCGACGTGGCCGATGCCGCCGGCCTTGAGGGAGGGCGCGCAGGCACGCATACGCCCGACGAGGCCGACCCGGGCGGAGACGGAACCGTATCCTCCTCCAAAGTCTCCTGGCGGCGTGCCGCGTGGGTGGCGGCTCTCGTTCCGACCGTGTCCTTGGCCCTCACCTGGACGTCCCTGCCGCTCTCGCAGCTGCCCTCCCTCCACGAGAGCCCCCGCATGAGCGCCGCCGAGGAAGCGATCGCCGCAGTTCCGGAAGGGGTGAGTGTCGAAACCGACACGACGCTGCTCGCGAGGCTCGTGCCGCGGCGCGAGGTGTACTGGGTTGGGACAACCCAGGCCATGGAGGAGCCGCCACAGTACGTCGTCATCGACGACCGCTCCTACGCGTGGGGTGGTGCGAGCGTCGACGCCCAGTCCTGGGCGGCCACTGCCCACCCCGGCCACACCTACGAAACGGTCTATTCCAAGCAGGGCTTCCGCGTCGCGCGCCGCACCTCGTGAGGGTGGACGCCGACTGTTTGGGCAGCGACATGCCCGAGGCGCGGCGTGCATGGCTGTGGCGGGCGCGGCTCCACCCGAACCGGGCCGCGTGGGCTGCTAGCCGCTGCTCGTGGCCAGCCCGCGAGGGAACTCGGGCAGGCATGCGCGGTGCTCGAGGGGCGGTGGTGAAACCGAGACCACTCCTGCGGCGTGGGGTTGTTGGTCCGGTGAAACCGAGACCGCCCCTGCTGGCGCCGAATGCATCGAATTGGGGCGAATCGGGCATGCAGGGGTGGTCCGGGTTTCACGCGAGGCCAAAGAACGGGCGCGGGGTGCCATGCAGGGGTGGTCCCGGTTTCATGTGGTGCCTTCGGCCGACGTATGCGGCTGTTCTGGTGCTCTAGGAAGACTTGAATGTCGCGGTGAGCCTTGCGAGTCCACCAAGTGCGAGCAACGCCGCGCCAACCAGGAAGGGCGCGGAGGTCGAGAAACGAGTCATGATGAATCCGCATGCCGCGTAAGCGACGGGCGCTGATCCGTAGGTCACTAGGTTGATAGCAGAGTAGATGCGCCCAGCGAAGGACTCGGGGGTGCTGTTCATGATGTCGCCGATCAGAGTCGGTGCGACTACTCCAGCGCCGAAACCTGAAGCGGCGACGAGGAGCAGTGATAGTGAACTCGAAACTGCGATGTACTGGGTGCAGGTAAGTGCGGCAAACACGAGGATCCCATAGTTGATAACCATGTTGCGCGCTGTTGTGCGGTCGCTGGGAATACGCGATGCGATGAGTCCTCCGACAACGCCACCGAGGGCAAAGACGCACACTGCGGCACCAAAGGTCCCACCTCCCCATCCGAGTTCAAGGTAGCGTGCTGGGAGCACGATGTTCATGATCCCGGATAGCGATGCGTCGATCAGGAGAGCGGTGACCAGGCCGATTGCGACGATTCCCCCATTTCGTGTGATGACGTCCTTGAGGGAGACGGAAGCAAGAGAGGGAGCCTGAGTCTGCGGGGGTTGGTCGTCTGCTTGTGTTGCTGCGGCGACGTTTGGAATCGCGCAGAACAATGCGAGCGCGACTGCTGCTAGCAGCGCAAACGTCAGAAACAACGCGTGTAAGGGGATGGTTTCAAAGCTGAATCAGCTCGATGCGCCAGCGAGTCCCGTTGCGACACTCGTGATGACCTGGACCCAGGAGATAGTGCGAGAGAAGTCCCCGTGGGAGGTCAGCCGCTTGAGGAGCGCGCCCGAAGAAGGCAGGTAGAGACCGTCGCCCGCGCCGAAGAGAACGATGCCGCACGACAGGAGGGGAACATGGGGGCCTTGTAGGGAGTCACAGCCGACGAGAAGGAAGGCGACGATGCGTAATGCGAGCCCCACTTGGACACAGCGGTAGGGAGACCAGCGGTCCGCAGCGTATCCTCCAGCGAGGATTAGACACAGTCGGGTCACCGAGGCGACAGTCAGGAAGGAAGCTGCAATTGCCGATCCGTAGAACGAGAGGAGAAAGAGGCTCAAGGTAACAAAGAACGCTTGATCGCCAATGGCGACAACGCCCGCGACGGTGAGCCATGTTCGCAAGGGTTTCATGATGCGCCGATCGTCCCTTCTCCGAGCCTGCTGCCATATTACATGAAATCATATGGTGATCCTAAAAGGTTGGCAAAGCGCTGCGCGGTGAGGCGAGCCTGTTCGGTGCCGACTAGGCCGGGTTGACGGTGATGATGCTGGCTTCTGCCGATTGGCAAGTGGTCGTGAAACGGAAGCCGCCCCTGCGGCGTGGGGTTGTTGGTCCGGTGAAACCGAGACCGCCCCCGCTCGCGCCGAATGCATCGAATTGGGGCGAATCGGGCATGCAGGGGTGGTCCGGGTTTCACGGGAGGCCCGAGAGCGGGCCTGGGGCGCGGTGCAGGGGTGGTCCGGGTTTCACGTGAAGCCCAAGAGCGGCGCCGAGGCACCCGCGGCACGCCCCTATCGCGCTCGGCGCAGGCGCAGCGAGTTGAGGACCACGAACACGGACGAGCAGGCCATCGCGGCGCTCGCCAGCATGGGGGAGAGCAGGCCCGCGATCGCGAGCGGCACCATCAGCACGTTGTAGAAGAACGCCCAGAACAGGTTCTCCTTGATGATGCGCAGCGTCCGGCGCGAGACTCGGATCGCGGTGGCCGCCGAGTTCAGCGACGAGTTCATGAGCGTCATGTCTGCGACCTCAATCGCCACGTCCGTGCCCGACCCCATCGCAATACCCAGGCCCTTTGTGCTCGCCTGCGCGAGGGCGGCCGCGTCGTTCACGCCGTCGCCCACCATCGCGACTGTGCGGCCCTCGGCCTGCAGGTCGGCGACGGTGTCGCGCTTGCCGTCGGGCAGGACGCCCGCGATGACGCGCTCGATCCCGACCTGATCCGCGACGTGGCGGGCCGCCGCCTCGTTATCGCCCGTCAGCAGGATCGGCTCGATGCCGAGCTCGTGCAGCTGGGCGATCGCATCCGCGGAGGACTCCTTGACCGTGTCACGCACGACGAGCGTCGCGATCGCGCGGCCCTCGACGCGCTCGGGAATCACCAGGGACGAGGCCGGGTCCCCCTCCCGCTCGCCCGCGCCCGGGGTGGTGCCCGGCTGGGTGGGGGTACCGGTATCCCCACCCGCGCTGCCGCCAGCCGCGGGTGCGCCGCCGGTGGCCCCAGTCTCGCTGCGGGAGGTGACGGTGCCGGAGTAGCCGGCGGCCGCGACGATGGCCTCGAGCTCCTCGTCGCTGTGCGGGGCAGTGAGCGTGATGCGCGCGGATTCGGTGGCGAGGTTGACCTCGGCCTTTACGCCGTCGAGCTTGCCGAGCTTGCGCTCGACGCGGCGCACGCAGGACGCGCAGGTCATGCCGCCCACGCTCATGGTGAGCGTTGCGAGGGGCAGCTCGGCGTCGGGGCCGGGCAGGGTGACGGGCGCGGGTGCCTCGGGCGTGGTGGCTGCCTCCGGGGAGGATGCTGCGGAATCCAGGTTTGGCGCGAGGGCTGCGACGACTGCGGAGGCACCCGAGGCCTCGGCCTCGCGCACGGCGTCGAGGAGAGAAGCGGGCACGTCGATGCCCAGGGAAGCCAGCCACGACGGGCGACCAACCAGCACGCCGCCGCGGGCGGTGAGGCCGACGACGCCGAGCCCGGGCTGGTTCGCGAACGCCGTCACGGGAACGAGCGACAGGCCGCGGTCTGCAGCGCCCGACGTGATCGCGCGGGCGACAGGGTGCTCGGAGAGGGACTCGACGGAGGCGGCCAGGGACAGGGACGAGGCCTCGTCCACCTCAGCGGAGTCGCCCGCGGAGGCAGCTGCAACAGACTCAAGGGACATGACGCCCGTGGTCACCGTGCCCGTCTTGTCCAGGAGCATCGTGTCGATCGAGCGGGTCTGCTCGAGGATTTCCGCGTTCTTGATGAGGATGCCGAGCTGCGAGGCGCGCCCCGACCCGACGAGGATCGCGGTGGGCGTGGCCAGGCCGAGCGCGCACGGGCACGCCACGACCAGGACGGCGACGGCCGCCGTGAACGCGGCCTGCACGCTGCCGCCCGCGAGGAGCCAGCCGATCAGCGTCAGCAAGGAGACTGCGATGACGATGGGCACGAACACGCCCGAGATCTGGTCCGCGAGGCGCTGGACGGGGGCCTTGCCGGCCTGGGCCTCGGCGACCATCCGCCCGATCTGCGCGAGCGTCGTGTCCGAGCCGACGCGCGTGGCGCGCAGCACCAGCAGGGATCCCCACGTGTTGACGGTCGCCCCCGTCACCGTGTCGCCGGGGGCGGCGTCCACGGGCACGGACTCGCCCGTCAGGAGCGAGGTGTCCAGGGCGGAGGAACCTTCGACGATGACGCCGTCGGTCGCAACTTTCTCGCCCGGGCGCACCGCAAAGAGGTCGCCGACCTGCAGGGACGAGGCCGGAACGACGCTCTCAGAGCGCTCGCCGGTCGCGGGATCGACGCGCACGAGCGTCGCCTCCTTCGCGCCCATGCGCAGCAGCGAGCGCAGCGCGTCGCCCGCACGGTAGCGTGCGCGCGCCTCCAGGTAGCGGCCCGTCAGCAGGAAGACGACGATCATGCACGCGCCCTCGAAGTAAATCTCGGCGTGGCCGCCGTGCGCCGCGCGCGGGATCAAGCTCATGTGCATGCGCATGCCGAGCTCTCCGGCGCCGCCCCACAGCAGGGCCCACCAGCTCCACAGCGTGGACGAGATGACGCCGAGGGAAACCAGGGTGTCCATCGTCGTCGACCCGTGGCGGCCGGCCGCGAACGCCGCCCGGTGGAAGGGCCACGCGCCCCACGTCACCACCGGGATCGAGGCGGCCGCGACGACCCACTGCCACCCCGTGAACTGCCAGGCGGGCACCATCGACAGGAGCATCGCGAGGATGCCCAGCGGCGCCGAGACGATGAGGCGGCGGCGCAGGTCGGCGGCGTGGGCGCGAGTGCCCTCGCCGACCTGGGGGGTGGGGGCCGAGGCCTGGGGTGTCTCGCGCGAGGGGGCGGTGACGGTGTCGTTAGGTGTCACGGATTCGGTGGACATGGGTACCCTCCGGGGGTATGTATCAAGCGAAAGGAAACGAGGCCGGGGAAAGTGCCCCGGCCTCGTCGGTGAGGCGTGGATGCTCTCAGAAGTCGCGCGAGACGCCAACCAGCGTGAAACCGGCCTCGGAGACCGCGTCGCCGAGCGCGGAGTCCTCAAGCGCCTTGTCGGTCAGGACGGTGACCTTGGAGGTGCCGCCCGAGTTGAGGATGACCTCAACGTTCTTGACGCCCGGGAGCTCCGTGAGTTCCTCGGTGACGCTCATGACGCAGTGCCCGCACGTCATTCCGTCAACGGACAACTCGATAGTGCGGTCGATCTCGGTGCTCATGTTCTCTCCTTGAGGTTAGGACTTGATGAGGCGAGCGATGGCCGCGGCCGCCTCATCGATCTTGGCCTGCGCGGCCTCATCGGATTCTCGCGCCGCTGTGACGACGCAGTGGTTCATGTGGTCTTTGAGTAGGTTGACTGCCACGGAGTCGAGCGCGGACTGGACGGCGGAGACCTGAGTGAGGATGTCGATGCAGTAGTCGCCCTGCGAGATCATGCGCTGCAGGCCGCGCACCTGTCCTTCGATGCGGCGCAGGCGTGCGAGGTGGTTCTCGGTGTTGCCGTGGTAGCCGTGCTCGTTGCCCATAGAAAGGAGAGTACCCCTAGGGGGTATAGGTGTCAAGGGGAGTGTGGTGACACTCCCTGTGGAGCTTGCGACACGCATTCCCCAAAGTGGCGCGACGAGGCCTCGTCCACCGTAGGGTGGGGAGAGGACACAGGTGAGGAGGGGATATGAAGCGACGCCCGCGTCGGCGCTACCACGCGATGCGCCGCGTGCCGCAGGCGTACCCCGGCCTCTACCTGCGCCTCAAAGTCGCCCCCATTCTGCCCGCCCTCGCAGCTACGGTCGCCGTCGGCGCCCTCGCCGAAATCTCCGCCCTGCCCGATAACCTGCGGGGGCGTGCGCGATCCCTCTCCGACGCCATGGGAACCGCGATCAGCGAGAAGTCTCAGAGGATCTTCTTCGATGCCCCGGGCCTGGACACCCTCCTCATCCGCTCCCTCTCCCACGTGGCGCGCCGAACCGCCACCGTCGGGCGTGCGTGGGCGCGCCTCGTCGTCGCCGTCGGCGCGGACCGCGACGGGCGAATGGCCCGCATGCGTCCCCTCATCCCGAGGCGCGGATACGACGCCCTCATGACGGGAATGCTCACCATCGGCACCGCCGTCGGCGCCCTGCGAGGCGGCGCCGTTCACGTTGCCCTCCTGCGTGACTCCGACGCCGACCCCGCCTTCCAGGACCCGCTGCCGGGCCACCCCGAGGCCCAAATCCGCCGCGTGGACGCCCCCGAACTGCTCTCCGACATGTGCGCTGACATCGACGAGCTCTACTGGTCGCGCACCATCGGCCCCGCGGTCAAAATCACCCGCGTCGGCGCAGGCGAGGCGCGCCGCTGGCTCCTCTCCCTGGTCGGCACCGAATCCATGGCCTGGCGCTCCACAAACAACCCCGCCGACGTCGAGACAAACATCCGCCTCATGCTCGGCCTCGAAAGCGCGATGAGCGTCGGCGTCGTGCGCGCCCTCCACGCCGCCATGGAACGCGACGGCGTGCCCGCCGAGCGGTGGACACGCGAACCCGTCCTCATCTGCGGCCACTCCCAGGGCGGGATCGTCGCCGCCGCCCTCGCCTCCGTGCCCGCCGACGAGGCCGGGGTCAACGTCGCCGGAATCCTCTCCACGGGCGGCCCCAACCGGCGCATCCGCGTGCGCCCCGACGTCGTGACCGTCGCCGTCACCCACGACCAAGACGTCATGCCGAGCCTCGACGGCTCGCCCGACCGCGCCCCCGACCGGCGCGTCACCGTCGGACGCAGCCTCGTGAGGCCTCGAATCCGCCCCCTCTACTACGCGCACTCCTCCTCCACCTACACGGAGACCGTGCGCCTCCTCGAGCGCAAAGTGCGCGTCACCCCGTGGGGCCGACTCGCCTCGGCGATGGCCGCCCTACAGGACTTCATGCCCGCCCCGGGCGAAGCCACCCGCGTTATGCACTTTGAGATCTGGCAGGACATCCTCACCCCCACCGCGGAAGGCACGTGGGACACGGTCGCCGCGCTTGAACGCGGGGGCTCCTTCGAACCGGCCACCTACCCGATCGACTACGCGGTCACGGCCCCCCGCCTGCCCCGCGTCGCACGAGCCAGGCGCCGCGCGGCCCTCCCGGCGCGTATCGCTTCCGCCCTCTCCTCCCTCAGAAAGGACAGGTCATGACAGACCCCAACGCCCCCCTGCGCGAGGTGCACCGATGGATGCGCGTCTCGACCCCCGTCAACAAGGCGGCCTCCTCCGGCCTGCGCGGGCGGCTCCCGCAGATCGCCGGGCCCCTCATGATCGGCGCACTCGGCGTGGGTGCCCTAGGCGCGGGCATCGCGTGGCGCGCCCTGTCCTCCACGCGCGGCACCGGGCGCACCCAGCGCTTCGTCGACCTCGCGACCGCTGCGCTTGAGGCTGACTTCCCCGCGCGCACGCACGGGGACGGGGAGAATGACGGATCGGCGCAAGAGCTGCGCCGCGTCGTCCACGTGGAAGTCGGCGAAGGCTTCGGGCGCCCCTCCCTCGTGTCCATCGACGTCGTCGTGGCCTCCTCGGACGCGCTGTCGGAGCGCGAGGCAGCGACGCGCGCCCTCGACGCGATCACCCGCGCAACCTGGAACAATCCCGAGATGGCGCCGGTCAGCGTGCGCGCCCGAGTCCTCCTCGCTCACGACGAGGTCGACGACCTCGAGGCCCCCGGTGTGCAGACCGACACGGTTGTCGACATGAGCGCCCTCGGCTTCGCCGACGAGATCGCGCGCCCCGACGAGCTCTACGACCGCTACGGCGCGCCCGAGTGTGACCCCGCCTGGAGGCCGTGACCGGACCGTGAGCCCAGGCCTCGTTCCCTGGGTGGAATGGGGTGTCCCACCCCTTGGGGCCCTGTTGTTCGCTTCGTGACCGTTTGGTAGGGTCTGGCTTAACAGCACCGAAGTGGCGTCGAAGGAGCATCATGGTCGGCGATCTTGTCATCGAAGAGGGGGACCTCGAAGTCCTGCGCGACCGCACGAGAGATCTGTCCAGCAGACTGCAGTCGGTGACCGTCGCGACGGCGGGCGACTACATTTCCTCCGGGGTTGGCGGGAGCCCGCTCGCAGGACAGGGGCGCAGCGCCGGCGAGGTGATCGACGAGGCGGTCATTGCGCTGACGCGTGACCTGGACGATTTCTCCCAGTCCGTGAACGACTCGATCAACGCGTACAACGCGAATGAGAATGCCACGACGGTGAGCTTTCAACAGACCGGCCACGGTGGCCCGGCGATGACGATGGACGACCTGCGACGCATGATGGAGGAACAGTAATGGCGACCTGGGCGGACATTCAGAGCTGGGACCACAACGCCATCATCGAGGCCGAGGACCTCATCGAAGCCGAGGTGCGCGAGGCGCGCGAGATCATCGCCGACCTCGAGCACGCCGCGAACGACATCCGATCTCAGGGCGAGGGGCCTGACCGTATGCGCCAGCGGCTCACCGAGATCCAGGACAAGCTGGACTCGCGCCTCAACGAACTCACCGAATACGCGCTGGCGACCGCGGAGCTGCACGGATACGTGAGCCGCGTCGTGGCAAAGCGGAAGTCCGCGTGGGAGGTCGCGGCAGAAATCCATGCCACGATCAGTGAGAACGGTGAGGCGAAGCTAGAAGTGGTATCGGGGGAAGAAGATCCCAGTCGCGGAAATAAGTATCTGGAGATGTGCGATGTCATTATTGACGCGATCGCGATTGCGACAGAGGCGGAGGATACCGTAGGGCCCCGATATAAGGCTCTGGCTGACGGGAAGTACGCTATGTCCGAGGGACGACACTCGGCATCTGCGGGCCTGGCTGACGACGCCGACCCCTCGTGGAGTCCCGAGGAGGTCTCCGTGTGGTGGGCGCTCCTGTCGGAGTCTGAGCGCGAGGCGCTCATCAACAAGGATCCCGAAAAGTACGGCAATCTTGATGGTATCGACATGGCGTCGCGAGCAAAGGCGAACGATCTTGTGTTGAACGGGCGCATTGACGCTGCGGGAAATCGTATCCCAGGGACGGGACTACTTGAGAAAGCACAGAAGGAGTACGACGAAGCGAAAGCTGCATATGAGAAGGATAAGGATTCATTCTGGGGTCGTCAGTATAGTGATGATGAAGCACTTGAACGCTATCGCAACGCTGAAAATAAACTGAATGATCTCCTAGCCGTCAAAAAAGCCCTTGATGATAATCCAGATATCTCACTTGTTGCTCTCGAGTTTGGTGAACCTGGAGAAAATGTGCGTGCGGCGCTCGCTATTGGAGATGTCGATAACGCGAAGCATGTGACGACCCTCGTTCCGGGTATGACCACGTCTTGTCGTAGGAGTACTGACCTCAACTTGGGGTATGCGCGGAACCTGATCGACGCAGCGGAGACTGCGGGCCGTGCTGAAAAAGGAAGTGTCGCAGCGGTCGCGTGGATGGGGTACGAAGCGCCGCCAAAACCGTCGGTGACGGACCCGGACCTGTCTGTTGCATCGACACACAAAGCGGAGGTGGGAGGTCAGAAGCTGAACGGCTTCCTAACTGGAATCCACTCGTGGCGCTCAGAGCGGGGGATGGACGTGCATCAAAGCGCGATTACACATTCCTACGGGTCCACGACAGGAGGCTTCGCGATGCGTGATATCGGAGAGGGCGTCGTCGATGACTTCGTATACACGGGTTCCCCGGGCTCCGCGGTGAGCTCCGTCGGTACGCTGGGGGTAGATCCCGAACACACGTGGGTCTCGGCGATTCCGCTACACGACGAGGTGCAGGGGATGGGCCCCGATGGGTCCTTCGGCCGTGACCCCAAGGAACTCGAGGGCATCGGGCACCTCTCGGGTGACGCGACTGGGGCAGACGGATACAACTCGGATCCAAACGCCGACAAATATGCGAATCACTCCGCGTATTTCTATAAGGCGAAAGCTGGCCAGCATAACTATTCTCTTGAAGACATCGGTGAGGTCATCGCAGGTAAGAAGAAGAGGTTATGAGCCGGAAACAACTGGTCGCGCTGCTGGGCGCCGCCTGCACTTCGCTGCTCCTTGCGGCGTGCGTGCCGGGGCTGCCGGACGCTGATCCCTATCCAGATGGCGGAAGCGTGCCCGCGGCTGAACGCCAGACGTTGGAGGCCTTCGTCAGTGACGCGATGCCTCGGTACATGAGCATCATCGAGGAGGTCGCGATGGAATCGGGAGGAGTCATCGCTGACGTCGGTCACTCGGAGACTCAACCCTGTCGGTCAGAAGTCAATGGGTATGAGATTCGTGCGGTCCGCTTTAATCTTCCGCTGATCGAATATGAAGATATGCGCAGGATTGTCGGAGAAGCCGCTCAGCGTTACGGCTACGTGTCTTCGTCTGATCCGGTTCCTAGGGATGAGCGACACATGCGCAGCGTTGGTTTGAGTGACCAGGACGGCAATTCTCTGTTGTTTGATCACTTCGAGAATGACGTTATCTTTGTCCAATTTTCCTCCGGGTGTCTGCCGTCTTTGCGTTCCAGGGACATCTACGGCCAATTTGCGCTCCCATCCGTGCAAGAGATGTTCCCTCGCTTAACAGTCGTCGACGCGTACGATGCGAATAAGCAGAAGAATCCGTTGATTTTCCGTCAGGTGGCGACGGATGCAGACCAGCAGTCGGGGAGTTGAGGGCGATGAGATGGACGCCAGCGCGTGTTGGTCTCGCCGCGGTCGTGGTGGTGGCCGGTTTGTACGGGTGGGATGCGGCCATGCCGCGCAAGGGAGAGCTCGTTCCTTTCTGTCAGCGTGTGGGCTTTGAGGAGTACATGAGTCGTCGGCTGCCAGAGATATCGCGCATGGCCGGGCAGGTGGCCGCCGAGACGGGCGGTGAGCTGACGGTGATGGGCCTGCCCTACGTGCAGGCGTGTGGGATCGACAATACGCAGGGCTATCGGGTTTTTGGCTACAGCACGGTGGCTCCGCAGATTTCCTTTGATCGGCTGGAGGAGGCCGTGAGGGCCCATAGGCGTGACGGTGTGTCTGGTCTGTGGGTCCAAAACGACTTCCGTGAAGATGGGAGTCGGAGGATTTACTTCACGGACAACGACGGCAATTCGGCTGAGTTCAAGTATACCGAGACCGGTATCGAGATGAGTTCCTACTCCTCGTGCCTGCCCACCTCCCACGCCCTGAACGATCCCGGTCAGTTCGTTCTGCCGTCGGTGGAGGAGGCGTTCCCGGGCGTGCACGTGACGGTCAGTGACAACGCGGATCCGGACCTGCACCCCCTTCCCACGCTCACCCCGGGTGTTCACGTCACCCCCCAGTCCGGTGCCCAGTCGGGGGAGTGATGGCATGAGTTCTCGGTAGACAATGGCGGCCACTGCTGCCTGCGCCTCGTTGCTTCTGGCGGCGTGTGTTCCGGGACTGTCGGATGATGCTGGACTGTATTTTGGGCGCGGTAGCGGGAGCATACCTATCTCCGAGGGGCAGACGACGGAGGTCCATATCAGGGATACCTTGCCCCGGTATCTGGGCATCATCGAGGAGGTCGTCGTCGAGTCCGGTGGCGTGCTAGGAGTCAGTGGCAAGAATCGAATCGACGGTTGCTTGACGAAGGACACGACCGATATGGATATCCACTGGATGATGATGGTTATTCCTGCGATCGATTATGAGGATTTGCGCCGGATGGTCGTTGAGGGGGCGCAGCGTAACGGCTTCGCATATTCGTGGGATCCGGTACGCAGAGATAAACTCAACTCTCGCACTGTTACTGTCGGGGATGGCTACGGGAATAAGCTGAGTTTCTATCACCACGAGGCTAAGGACAGCATTGTCATTAGTTTGTACTCGGGGTGTATGTTCCCATCCCAGCCTCTCGATCCGGACACCCTGCGGTGGTCCTATCCGCTTCCTAGCCCCGAAGAGATGTTTCCGAATCTGACAATCGTGCAGGCCTTTGACGACAACGGCGACGAGAATCCTGAGTTGCGGCCGCAGTCGGGGGTTCAGTCTGGAGCGCAGACGGGAGAATGAACATGACAAAGAAATGGACCCCAGTACGCGTGGGGGCCGTGGTACTGGCGGTGCTCGTTGTCTGCTGGATGGCGTTGATGTGGTTCGGCGGCAGCGTGCCCTTCCGCGACCGTCAGAGCCTTGACGAGTACGTTGATGAGAAGCTGCCGCAGCTTTCGCAGATTGCCGGTCAGGTGGCCGCCGAGACGGGCGGCGAGCTGACGGTGATGGGCCTGCCGTATGTGCAGGTGTGCGGCAGCGGCGATACTCAGGGGTATCGGGTGGTTGGCTACACCACGGTGGCTCCGTCGATGTCCTTTGAACGGCTCGAGAAACTGGTGAAAGAAAACAAGCACGATTGGTCGTCAACCGTGCAGGTGGAGAAGGAAATTGACAGGGATGGTACTCGGGATATTCGGCTGATCGACAAATACGGTGGCCTCTCCGAGTTCAAGTTCTCGGAGGACTCTATTGCCATGAGGTCGCGTTCCGCGTGTTTGCCGACGGATAAGCCCCTGAATGATCCCGGTCAGTTCGTCCTGCCGTCGGTGGAGGAGGCGTTCCCGGGCATGCACGTGACGATCAGCGACAACACGAACCCGGATCTGCATCCGGTTCCTACGTTGACACCGGGTGCTAACGTCACCCCACAATCCGGTGCCCAGAGCGGCGCCCAGTCGGGGGAGTGATGGTATGAGTTCTCGGTGGATAATGGCAGCCACTGCCGCCTGTGCCTCGCTGCTCCTTGCAGCGTGCGTGCCAGGGCTGTCGGATGATGCCGGCCTGTATTTTGGGCGCAATGACGGGAGCGTTCCCATGGCGGAGCGTCAGACTGTGGAGGTTTACATCAGTGATACTGCACCTCGGTATGCGGGCATCATTGAGGACGTTGCGCGCGAAGCCGGCGGTGTTCTTGGGACCGACGGCGATTCTCGATACGGTGGTTGCACGACGCAGGATGAAGCAGATGTCGATATCGCGTGGGCGGCCTTAGATGTTGCATTAATCGACTATGACGACCTGCGTCGGATCGTCTGGGAGGGGGCGCAGCGCAACGGTTTTGCCTACTCAGCAACACCGGACTACAGCGGAAAGAACAATAGACGAAGCGTTGCCGTCGGGGACGAGGACGGGAATCTTGTCGTTTTTACCCATCTTGAGGGCAGGGGCTTCATCAACATTAGCTTTCATTCAGGGTGTATGCTTCCAACTCATACCTATGACTTGGATACCCCCTACAAGCAATTGCCACTTCCTTCTGTTGAAGAGATGTTCCCGAACCTCAGGATTGTTGATGCTTTTGATGAGAACTCCAATCTAAACCCGGAGTTGAGTTCGCAGTCGGGGCCCCAAAGCGGCACCCAGTCGGGCTCGTAAATCCGCCCCGGCCTCGTTGATACAAGGCAGAAACGGGAAAGGCGGCGAGGCGCGGACCAACCGCGCACCCGCCACCCTTCGCGAATAGAGCTCAGGCCTCCCAGCGCGCCAGGCGCTCGGACAGGCCGATGTAGGTCGCAGGGGTCAGCGCAAGGAGACGCTCCTCCACCTCGGCCGGCAGACCCAGGCCCGCGATGAACTCACGCATGTCGCGCTCACCCACCTCGTGGCCGCGCGTCAGCTCCTTGAGGCGCTCGTACGGGTTCGCCATGCCCGTCGCTCCCGCGATCGCGGCCGCGCGCATCGCCTGCTGGACGGCCTCGCCGAGCACCGCCCAATTCGCATCCAAATCGCGGGCCATGCGCGCTGCGTTAATCTCGATACCGTCCAGGCCACGCACCAGGTTGTCGTAGGCCAGCACCGCGTGACCGAACGCGACGCCCACGTTGCGCTGCGTCGTCGAATCCGTCAGGTCGCGCTGCATGCGGCTGGTGACCAGCGTTGCGCCGAGCGAATCCAGCAGGGCGTTCGACACCTCCAGGTTCGCCTCCGCATTCTCGAAGCGGATCGGGTTGACCTTGTGTGGCATCGTCGACGAGCCCGTCGAGCCCTGCGCCGCCAGGTTCTGGTGGAAGTAATCCATCGAAATGTACGTCCACGCGTCCGTCGCAAGGTTGTGGGCGATGCGGCCCGCGCGCGCCACGTCCGCGTACAGCTCGGCCTGCCAGTCGTGCGATTCGATCTGCGTGGTCAGCGGGTTCCACGTCAGGCCCAGACCCTCCACGAAGGCGCGAGCCAGCGTCGGCCAATCCGCGCCCGGCACCGACACGACGTGCGCGGCCCACGTGCCCGTCGCGCCATTGATCTTGCCCAGGTACTGAGTGGCCTCGACGCGCTTGATCTGGCGGGACAGTCGGTGCGCGAACACCGCCATCTCCTTGCCGACCGTCACGGGGGTTGCCGGCTGGCCGTGCGTGTGCGCCAGCATCGGGACGGCCGCCCCGGCCTCGGCGAGGCCACGCAGGCGATTCAGGAGCGCGCGGATCGCGGGCAGCCACACCTGCTCGGTCGCCGCCTTGATCGTCAGCGCGTACGCCAGGTTGTTGATGTCCTCGGAAGTGCAGAAGATGTGGACGACCTCGCGCAGGGTCGGCAGCGTTGTGCCCTCGCCCAGTGTGCCGGCCGCGGCCTGAAGGTATTCGCCGATCAGGTATTCGACGGCCTTGACGTCGTGGCGGGTGACGGCCTCGAACTCGCCCAGGCGCTTGATGTGGTCGGCGCCGAAATCGCGGGGGAGCGCGCGCAGGTAGTCGCGCTCCGCGTCCGTCAGCGTCGGTGCGCCCGGCAGGACCGAATTGTCGAGCAGGAAAATCAGCCACTCGATCTCGACGTGGACGCGCGCGCGGTTCAGGCCCGCCTCGGACAGGTAGTTCGCCAGGGGCGAGGCCACCGCGCGGTAGCGGCCGTCCAGCGGACTGAGCGGCTCACCCCCGCCCGCCAGGTCCGAATAGCCGTGGGCAGTGGAGAACAGTGTCATCGTGTCGCTCATACCCCTATCTTCCCAGAACGAGGGGATATCGGGACGCCCAGTCCGCGCGGCGGTTCGTGGCATGGGTAACGACGACACCGGGGGTGGTTAGGGGTTTAACCGGTATGCCTGAAGATCCTCGGGTGTAATTTGCTCTGACGGCACAAGCTGATAGTGCTCCTCGCGCCTGATCCGAAGCTCACCGTCCTGGAGAGCAAGCTCAAACAATGCAATCAAACCGTCATCCGCGAACTGTGCAGCAATCGGACGTGCGATCATGGACGGCCATCTGTCAGCGCACACGGCGAGGTCTTGCTCCGCCTGCGTCACGCCGATTTCATCCTTGCCGCCCTTCGCCTGCACCGGCAAAATGTACTGCCTGCCGCCACCGTCGACACCAACATAGATCTCATCAATTTCCACTTGTCCGATACCCGGTGCTGTTGTGCGTAAGTGGTTCTGGAGTGAGTAGGTGGTGATTCCCAAGAAGATGTCAATGAGTCGGTTATAACGAACCAAGGCGAGCAGGGCCTGCTCATCACCGAGCGCTGAGGAACGAATAATCTGTGGAGTTGCATCCGGAATCTTGATACAGGCGAGAGAAAGATTCGGAATGATTCGAACCTGTTGTTTCACGAGTTCGAACTGGTACTCAGCTCGCCCTTTTCCTCGAATAATCCACTGCATGCCTTCCGGAGCTACCGCGCGTATGCTCTCAGGAAGCGTGCGGCGATAGCGGAAAGCGTAGATGAGATCTCCGAGGTTTTTAGGTGCTCGAACATCGAGTTCGTTTGCTGCCTCAAGGAGCTCATCCCTCTTCCAGATAGATGTTGTGCCGTCGTGGAAGTGTTTGAAGAAGATCCGTTCCAAGATGAGTGAATACAGATCTGATGAGGCTTCTTTGACCATCAGTTATTTCCTATCGCGTTGGGGGATGACACGTTCTTCAATCCCGTAGTACTGTTCTGCTTCGCTGGCTTTCATTGAGAGAAGCGCCGGGTTGCCGAGTTCGATGGTTGCGCCGCGAGTGGGCGTGATGTTATCTGCCTTCAGAAGCGCTGCACCGATGGCCCGCCCAAGGCGTGCCGGAACTGAATTGCCGATCTCGCGGAATCCATTCCACTTCGTTACGTGGAATCGGAACCAATCGGGATAGCCGTGAAGACGCGCCGCTTCTCGGACGGTAATGACGCGGGGATATGTCGGGTGGATCGGACGTGGTGCGGTAAAAGCGCCTCGATCAGAGGCAGTTCCAGCGCGCAGCGTGTTGCAGATTCCCTCGGGATTTAGCCGAAGAAAACGCGAGACGGGCTCAACATCACCAGGTGTTGTTGCATCGAAACGTTCAATTGATGTGCTTGTGTGGTTCGTCCGATTCGATGAGGTCAACACAGAACTGTCAAAGCGGCGTGGGTGCGAGAAATCGTCCGCAGCAGTTGTTATGCCGCGCAGTTCTGCCGCGTAGTCTGAAGGGGTACCGTAAACGATGTTGGACGCGGTGTCTCCATCGAGGAGCTCGTTGATCGAATGAGCATCGGGTATATCTGAGAGTGCGTCATTGACGGAAGGCCCAAAGGGCAGCACAGGATCGCTCGGGAGAGGCTTGTTCCGAATAGGTCGAGGTGTGAAAAGCGGTTCTGGATAGTGCGGTAGCGGTACGTCCTCACGGGCACCCAATAGGATGAGGCGCTTACGAGATTGCGGCGTACCATAGTCCGCTGCCTGCAAAACGCGATAAGGGGTGAGGACCTGATACCCCCCATCAGACAGAAGATCGATGACTTCTGTGAGCAGTTGACGGTGCTTTCCGACAGTCAGACCTGCGACGTTTTCCATGAGGAAGTGACGGGGCTGCAGTTCGAGAACCAAACGCACATATTCTTTCAATAGTGCGTTTCGAGGATCGTCGATAGCGCGGCGGCCAATGAGGGATATCCCTTGGCACGGTGGGCCGCCGGCAACCAGAGCGATCTCCCTGTCTCCGATCTCGGACTTGCTACGAATCTCAGTGCCGGTGATGTCTGTAACATCCCGAGCGAAGGTCTTTCCGTACGGGAAGTTGTATTCGTGGACTGCTGCGTGAATGGGATCGTACTCGACTGCGGCCGCGATTTCGTATCCGGCTTGTTCGAGGCCGAGAGATAGTCCTCCTGCTCCTGCAAAGAGGTCGACGGCGAGCGGTCGTGTGTAGTCGAGTGGCATGCTCCGATGCTACAACGGTGCACCTTCATCAGCGGTTCAGGCCGCAATCGCGTTGGTCATCTTCGGTGAACGAGAGGCTGTTTTCATGCAAGGGTCCTACATGGATCTCTGGGCGTGTCATCCACAGGGGTTGGTAGCGCCGGGAAGTTATCCACAGGGGTCGCTGTGCGAGTGGAGGCGTGGGAGCACGTAGGCGTAGCGTGCGAGGACGAGCAACGATTCTTCCAACGATGGGAGCCGACCATGATCCCCGATCCCCTCAGTCCCGGCCTGTCCCTGCACGCCGCCCACGGCCTCGTCGAGACGCTGCGCTCCAGCCTCGCCGCCGCATCGTGCCCACAGTGGGTCGGCATCGCGGGCGACTCCTACCGCAGCCGACACGGCGAGGTGATCGCGAGCGTTCAGGGAGTCCTCGACCAGATCCAGGTCGCCCTCGACCTCGTCCCCTCCTTCGACGAGGAACGCAACCGAGCCCTCGCCAGCGCGCTCGCCGACGCTTCCATCTCCCAGCCCGAACTTGTCATGCTGGGAGCGTGGTGACCATGGCATTCGACCCGCGCCGCGATGTCACCGTCAACTCGGGAGCATTTCGCGTCGACGTCGACGAACTATGCGCCGCGCACACCCTCATCAGCGGCGAGGAAACGCTCGCGATCGTGCCCGCCAGGCTCGCGCTCGATGCCGCCCTCGGCGAGGCGGATGCGGTATCCGGGCTCATCCCCGAGGCCTCCGCGCGCCTCGCGTCCGCGATCACGGGGGCACTGTCCGCCCTCAACTCGCTCGAGACCGAGATCGACTCCCTGCGGTGGAAGCTGCAGGACACCGCCCTCACATACGCGAACGCCGAGAACGGCTCCTCCCTGTGGGAGCTCGTGCCCGGCAGCCCGATGGGACAGCAGCTGAGCGTGCGGGGCCTCGGCACAATGGTCATGGGGCCCGCCGGCCTCGCGCTCACCGGAGCCTCGGCGCTCGTTCACGGCGCGCAAGACGCCTCAGCGCGCGCCGGCGCTCCCTGGCTGTCCACCCTCCTCATGCCCGGTCTTTCATCGTTAGTCGCGGAAAAAGACCTGTGTGACACCGTCATCGACGGGTTGCTCTTCAAGTACCACGTGGACGAGATGTCGGGCGCGCGCTTCCAACGCGACCTCGGCAGGTTCGCCCTGGACGTCAACTCCCTTCCTGCGTTCCGAGGCGTCGCGCAGTCACTGGCCGGGCTGGGAGTGAGCCAGGACCTGAACTCGACGTCCACCCAATCCGCGTCCGGCGTTGCCGCGTTGGCCGCGCCCTGGGTGTCGGTCGCCCGGTACATCATGATGCGTGGCGACCACGGTGCCAGCTACGGGATCGCTGTTCGGGGAAAGGATGGGAACGCGCGTGTTCGTCCCAACGGCCTGGGCTCCCGGATTCCCTCACACCTCCTCGATGCGCGCACCCGATCCGCGCTCGCGGCCATGCCCGAGGCCGCCCCCGACACCCACTACGAAGGCATCACCACCAGCGCGGATGCCATCGAGCACATCACTGAGATGCACGGAGGAGACGCCGATAACGGAGAGATCGCCATCGAAGAACACGTAACGGTGGGGGAGGACGGGGCGACGACGCGCTCGTGGACCGTCGACATCCGAGGCACCCAAGTGTTTGACATTGGGCAGTCGGGCCCCCAGGACATGACTACCAACTTGCAGGGCGTCGCCGGCATGAACTCGGACCAGCTCGACGCCATCAAAGAGGCCATGAACGCGGCGGGCATCGCCCCGGGTGAGGCCGTCGAATTTGCCGGACACTCCCAGGGAGGAATCATGGCGGCCCAAATGGCCGCAGACCTGGACGTGCGCGCCCGCTACAACGTCGTCTCCGTCGTCACCGCCGGCTCACCCACCGCGACAATCGCACCCAGCGACGTGCCCGTCCTCGCCTACGAAAACTCCGGCGACATCGTCCCCGGCTTGGACGGCAACGCCACGCGTGGCGACAACGTCACGACCGTCATGTTCCACGATTACGAGGCCACGTGCCACGCCGACGATCCCGTGCCCTGCTCGCACAGCGCGCCCCTGTACGTCGACGAAATCAGGAGCACCCTGGACGCCGCCCGGGCCTCGTCCGACCCCGGCCTCGGAGCCCTGGCGGCCGCCGAGGCCCGCCGCACCCAGGCGCTCGGCCTCACCCCGGGCACCCAGACCACCATCCACCACTACCAAACGAGGCGCATCACCCAGGGGTGACACGCCTCGAGACAGGGGGCAGAGCGGATCAGTCGCGCTCATCCTTCTTATCGCGCAGCAGGCCCGAGACGATCGAGGACACCACGGAGGTGATGACCGCGCCCGCCAGGCACGACCAGAAGCCGCCCGTCGTCATAGGGAATCCAAGCGACGTGGACAGCCAGCCCGTCAGCGCAAACAGCAGCGAGTTCGTCACCAGGGCAAACAGGCCGAACGTCAGCACATACAGGGGGAATGCCAGTGTCTTCACGACAGGCTTAATAATCGAGTTCACCGCCGTGAACACCAAGGCGACGACCGCAAAGACGATCACCGTCTGCGAGGCCGACGACGACTCGATCGAAATCGACGGAACCACGTGGACCGTGACCCATAGTCCGGCCATCGTGGCTAAAAGACGTGCAATGAAATCCATTGCTTCATTCTTGCGCAGTGGGACGATGCTTGCACGTGCCAATTCCATGGGATAGGACTACACACATGACCAACCTGCGCATTCGTCCCGCCGTCGCCGCCCTGCCCCGCTACGTGCCGAGCAAGACGGCCCCAGGCGCCGTCAAGATCTCCTCGAACGAAATGCCGACGCCGCCCAGCCCCGCCGTGCTCGAAGCGATCGCCCGCGAACTCGAGACGATTAACCGCTACCCCGACCTGACGGCAGCGCCCCTGCGCGAAGCCCTCGCCCAGCGCTACGGCGTCGGCGCCGACCAGGTGTGCGTGGGCACCGGCTCCTCGGCGATCCTCGTCGCCGCCCTCTCCGCCGTCTGCCAGCCCGGCACCCAGGTCATCTACCCCTGGCGCTCCTTCGAGTCCTACCCGATCGCCGTCCCTTCCGTGGGCGGCGACCCCGTACCCGTGGAACTCCTCCCCGATGGCACCCACGACCTGGACGCCATGCGCGCCGCGATCACGCCCGACACCGTCGCCGTCATCGTCTGCTCGCCCAACAACCCGACCGGCCCCGCCCTCACCTACGAGGAGATCGCCGCGTTCGTCGCCGACGTCCCCGACGACGTCATGATCATCGTCGACGAGGCCTACATTGACTTCGCGACCAAGCCCGGCGTGCGCACCGCGGTTCCCCTCATCGAGGACCACCCCAACGTCATCGTCATGCGCACCTTCTCCAAGGCCCACGCCCTCGCGGGCGTGCGCGTCGGCTACGCCATCGGCGAGGCCGAGGTGATCGGTGCGATCCAGGCCCTCCTCGTCCCCTTCGGCGTCAACTCCCTCGCGCTCGCCGCGGCACTCGCCTCCCTCAAGGACTCCGAGGGCGTGGCGCGCGCAGTCGCCGAGATCATCGCCGAACGCGAGCGCATCATCCCGGCGCTGCGCGGCCTCGGCTACGACATCCCCGACAGCCAGTCGAACTTCTACCTGATCCGCGGAAACGTCTATGGCCTCGTCGAAGAATGCGCACGCGTCGGCCTCATCGTGCGCCCCTTCAGCGTGGGCGTGCGCGTCTCGGTCGGCTCGCGCGAGCAGAACGACCTCTTCCTGTCCGTTGCCACCGAATTTGCGCGCACCCCGGGCATCGGCGCGTAGGGGCGTGTGCGAATGGGCGCGCCCGACGAATCGGACGCGCCCAAGGCCGCCCACCGCAGCGCTGTGATTACGGGATCAACAGGGAGACGATCAGGAGAAGCGACCAACCGAGCTCGCTGAACCCGATGAGCTTGGGCGAGATCGGGCGCGCCCGCTTCCGGCTGATCGTCGGCATCACCCACGCGCGGGCCGTCAGCAACGCCCACATGAGGACCGGCCAGATCGCCAGCGCGCCGAACCACCACGCCGCGGCCGCGCACAGGGTGAACACCGCGTGCAGCAGCGTCGAACCCACCGCCCAGCGCGGATCCCTGCGTCCACGGATCATCGAACGCACCAGCGGAACCGTGCCGATGTAGTGCAGACCGAACGCCGCGCACGTCGCCCACGCGTGGATCGACACCGCCGCCGGAGAACCATCCGCGACCGCCAGTGAAAAAGCCACGGGACCCATGATGTTACCCGCCAGGATCGACGCCGCGCGAGCCCCCAGGGAGCGCTCGCGGCCCTTCCACACGAGGGAGAGCGCGGACGAGGCCAGGGGCGCGAAAGCGATGGCCCACCACAGCAGCTGCGGACGCACAGCCAGCAGGGTGGCGCCGGGCAGGGCTGCGAGCACGCCGTAGGTGATGACCGCGGGAGCGATTCGAGCGCGGCGCTTGGCGGGCGTCTTCACCCACAAGCACACGGCCGAAAACATCTGGAACGCCATCGCCCACGCCACCAGCATGAGCACGACCGTCCATGAGAAGGAGTAGGACAGCGCCCACCCGAGCAGCGGCGGGAAAGCCATCATCGTCCACGCGCCGTGCTGGTCGGAGATCCAGCCGTCGCGGGCGAGCTTGCGCATGTGGGGGTTGTTGTGGTGGCGCGGCTTCGGGCGCCCCTCGGGACGCGCCGGCGCGCGGTCGGTGGCGGTCCCTGGGGCGTGTGCGGAACCGTCACCCGCGGTGCGTTCGGGCGGTGTCTGAGTCTGCGGCGGTGCACTGTGCATAGCCTTAGCTTAGTGAAGTGGTCTTGTGAGGCTCAATACTGAGCTGATCACAACGTGAGATGTGGAAGGGAAAGTTTCAACAATCGGTGAAACATGGGGGCATGTCCACATCAGACGCAGTCACAACTCAATCTCCGACCCTGTCCTCCGAGGACCGCAGCGCGCGCATCGCCGTCACGGTCTTCCCGCTGCTGATCCTGGCGGCCTTCGCGATCGCCATGATCATGCCCGCCACCTTCAAGCCGCTGGCCCCCGGCGTGAACTGGGCGCTCGGCGTCATCATGTTCGGCATGGGCCTGACCCTGACGCTGCCCGACTTCGGACTCATCGTCAAGCGTCCTCTGCCCGTGCTCGTGGGCGTCGTCGCCCAGTACCTGATCATGCCCCTCGTCGGTTGGGCTCTGTGCTACGTGTTCCGCCTCCCCGACGCGGTCGCCGTCGGCGTCATCCTCGTCGGCTGCGCGCCCGGTGGCACGGCCTCGAACGTGATCTCCTACCTGGCGAAGGCGGACGTCGCCCTATCGGTCACCATGACCTCGATCTCGACGCTGCTCGCACCCCTCATGACGCCGCTGCTCACCGCCTGGCTGGTGGGTAACCGCATGCCGGTTGACGGTGCGGCCATGGCGAAGAACATTCTCCTGATGGTTCTCGCCCCCGTCCTGGGCGGTTTCCTCGTGCGCTACATTGCGGGCAAGCTCGTGGAGAAGATCCTGCCGATCCTGCCCTGGATCTCCGTGCTGGGCATCTGCTACGTGCTCCTGGTCGTCGTGTCGGGTTCCGTCGACAAGATCCTGACGTCCGGCGCCCTCATCATCGCCGTGGTCATCTGCCACAACCTGCTCGGTTACCTCTTCGGTTACCTGGCCGGACGCGTCGGCCGCGGCTCCGACAAGGCTGCGCGCACGACCGCGATCGAGGTCGGCATGCAGAACTCGGCGCTGGCCGCGACGCTGGCAAAGACCCACTTCGCCTCCACCCCGGAGACCGCGCTCCCGGCGGCCGTCTTCTCCGTGTGGCACAACCTCTCCGGCGCGCTGCTGGCGATGTTCTTCCGTCGCTGGAAGAACGGCGGAGCAGCCTGAATCGACGAGGCCGGGGCGGGGTGAGCACTGATCCCGAGTTCCGGTTCTCGACTGAGTAGATAGCGAGGAGGGGGCGGCCCCACGGGCCGCCCCCTTCGTCGTGCGTGCCCGCCCTTCGTGGGTGCATGTTGCTCGTGTGAGCACGACTCTCGCATGTTCGCGGTGCTGTCCGCTCCTCGTCGCGTGAGTGCGGGGCTGTCCACCCCTCGTCGCGTGCCCGCCGGGCCGTCCACTCCTCGTGCGTTCGGCGCGACCATCACGAGTGGTTGTCATTCGTGCAGCGAATTGTGTAAAAAATGCACGCACGTTCGTTAACCGCGAGGTAATCAATGACGCGAAAATACGATATGATTCGTGGGTCCCCATCACAAGTGTACGAAGGAGTAATCCTCATGAAGAAGCGTCTTCTGACCGCCGCCCTCGTTGCGCTGCTGCCGCTGAGCCTGGCTGCCTGCGGTGGACAGTCCAAGCAGGCCGCGTGCCAGATCATCAATGACAAGGCCGTCAAGGCCATTGATGGCCTGGATCCGAGCAACACGGAAGACATGATCCAGGGCATGACCAACGTTGCGACCGTCCTGAAGTCTGACGACATTACCAACACCGAAGTGAAGGCTGCTGCGGTGGCTGCGGGCGATAGCGCTCAGGCTCTCGCCGACTTCGCCAAGACGGTGGGCGATGACCCGTCGGCAGACCAGATGAGCGAGGCCATGGACCTGTACACGACCTTCACGACGTCGATGTCGTCGCTCGAGACGGTGTGCAACGCGCGCTGACGCGCACCATCAGATTGTGTATGCCCGCGTGTGGGCATTGAAAGGTGAGGGTGGCCCCGCGGGGCCACCCTCACCTTTACCTTGATGGGCATGTCGTGTGCTTGTCAAAGCATCACTTACCGGTGCACACCGAATCGAGCTTATTCATCGATTCCAGGTACTGCGACGTCGCCGTCAGAATCTTGGACCGCTGCTCGGCCGTCGGCTGATCGTCGGCCGCCTTGGTCGCGTCGAGAAGACTCTGCACGCTGTCAGCCAGCCCGTTTGCCGCCTCCTTGACCTCGGGGTTGGTGATCTCGTCGGACTTCATGATGTCGATGAAGCTGGACAGGGTCTTGATAACCGAGTCCTTATCCTTCTCGTTTAGGCTCGAGGAGATCTCGTTGGCCTTGTCGTCGAGAATGGCGCCGGCCTCCTCCTTCGTCTGGCTCGACTTCGAAGAACTCGACGCGGAGGGCGATGCCTGCGTAGGTGCAGACGAGGACGAAGGCGAGGACGCCGGGTTGTCAGGCTTAATCTGCAGGCAGGCAGCCATACCGAGGGGCATCGTGGCGATCAGGAGGGCGGCTACAATGCGACGCTTCATGGGGTACTACTTGAAATCTTGAAGTGTACGTTCTCGCTCAGTCTAACTAACATATCGGTCAGTGAGGTCGTGCTGACGCGGCAAAATCAGGGCTCGTTGGACGTTTCGTATTGGCGTATGACACTGCTAGATCCCTGGCCGGCGCATGGATTGTCAATCCGTTTGGTGGTTGTGGTCTGTGCTTCGCTCCGGGTGTTGCTTCATTCCTGGTGCCTGCGCGCGGGCGTTGGGGCTCTGCTGCGCCTCCATGGGCGTTGGTCGTGGTTGCCGTCCCCCGGTGTCGTGAGCGGCCGCTGTTCTGTGCGTCGGCCGCTCGGCGTCACGCCGTCAGAGGGCTTCGTGTCGTGCAAAACCCCCATCGCACCAGGTTGGAGACCGTGCAGTGCACAATTCGCGCCGCCGGTGAGGGGGAGGGATAGACCGGGCAAGGTGCCTCCTCCCCAAGGCTCCTTCTCCCCGAGGCGCCTCTTCCCCGAGGCGCCTCTTCCCCGAGGCGCCGCCAAGACCGACTCTCCCGAAATTTCGCATGCAATTCCCCCACGGCACAAATCGGCGCAAGCTTGAAAACCGCGGAATTTCAACGATCCGATTTCAAAACCTGAAACATTCTCAGAGGAATTGTATGCGAAACTGCGGCGCCTCGGACGGCAGGGCGAGCCGGCCCCGCGACGCAGTCACACACGGGGTACGATGCAGTATTCACAGGAACGAGGCAAACACAACCAACTAAAATCGTGACTTTCCCGCGCAAAAAAGCCGAAAAGTCACCTCTCCAGCAACACGATTTGTCCGTCCGCGTCGTTGGTGTCAACCAACTAAAACACCGACTTTCCCGCACCAGCACGCCGAAAAGCCATCCTTTCAGCAACATGTAGTGTCCTATAACCCCAAATCTGGCGGCGAGCCCGCGGAAGGCTGAGTGACAAAAAATCGCCGGGACCAAACGGTCCCGGCGATTACCGGTCGGGGTGGCGGGATTTGAACCCACGGCCTCTTCGTCCCGAACGAAGCGCGCTACCAAGCTGCGCCACACCCCGGTGCCGTTCGAGTATAGCGTTTCCTCGCCGATATTCCCAAACGGAGATCAAGCAAGCGGCATAAGTGTGTCCCACGCCGCATTAGACTGGTCGGTTGGTGGCTGTCTTGCGCGGAATCGTCGCGACGCCAATACCCTCGCGACGACGGGTATACATATGTCGCGACGCCGCGTATACGTATGTGGCTACGCCGGGTACACGTGCAGGAGCGATGCCTCGGGGCGGGTCGCGATGCGCACCTTCGCGTAGGGGGATGTCCCCAGGCCCGCCGACACGTGCAGCCACGCCGTCGAGCCATCCGGTGCCTGCCAGCGCTTCAGGCCCTTCGCGTAGGGGCGCGAAATGTCGCAATTCGTGATGATCGCACCGAACCCCGGAATGCCGATCTGGCCGCCGTGCGTGTGCCCCGCGAGGATCAGGTCGGAACCCGCCTCGGTGAGTGCGGAAACGACCCGAGTGTACGGTGCATGCGTCACCCCGAGGCGCAAGACATCGGATGCTCCCCACGACGAGGCCGGAGCGCCCAAGCGATCACGGTAAATGTGTGCGTCATCCGTGCCGAGGAGAGAGACCATGCCCGTGGGTAGCTCGAGCGTGCCGGACGCATTCGACAGGTCCAGCCATCCAGCCCGGCGCATCTGACGCACCATCGGCAGGAAGGGCAGATCGGGGACCACGCGTACCGGATGCGGCTTCGAACGCGCCAGGTAGCGGCTCCAACGCTTAGGGATCGGCGAATAGTAGTCATTCGAACCGAGCACGAACGCGCCCGGGTAGGACAGGAACGGACGGTACGCGTCCATCACCATGTCCAAAGCCTCCGTCGACCCGAAGTTGTCGCCTGTCGCAACCACCATGTCGAAATGCTCCGAGGTGGCTACGTCGGACAGGAAACGCAGGAGAAACTCCTGTCCGGCAAACAGGTGCAGGTCCGCGATCTGCAGAATCGTCACCTCGGGCACGTGGGCGCGAACCGGGACCTCGTAGCGCCGCAGCACCGGCATGGTGCGCTCGACCGACCCCCAGGCGAGCGCAGCGCCTCCCGCCGCCAACCCGGTGAGCCCCAGCCCACCCACGAGCGCGCCCGCGGTGCGCAGGAGGCCACGGCCTCGTCGAGTGGACGAGGCCGTGGCCTCCTGAAGCAACGCTGCCGTATCAGTCGTCATCTCAGTGGCTCGGCGACGGCGACGGAGCCGGGGACTGCGAAGGAGCAGGCGTCGGAGTGGCGCCACGCTGCGGAGTGGACGCGCCGATGTTCGCGTTCGACACGGCCTCCACCGGGGTGCCCGCCAGCGCCTGCGTCATGTAGGGAGCCCAGATGTTCTGGCCGACGTAGGTCTCACCGAAGATCTCGGAGTGGTAGACGCCATTGATGACAACGCCGGACACTTCCTGCGAGGAGTTGTCGCCGTGACCCACCCATGCGGACGTCGCGAGCGACGGCGTGAAGCCCGTCAGCCACGTGTTCGCGTGGCCGTCGGTGGTACCCGACTTGGCGGCGAAGGGGCGGCCGTCGCCCAGGTGCGTCGATGTGTAGTACTGGCCGGCCGACGCCGTCAGCAGAGCAGCCGTCTTGTTCGCGACATCAGGGGAGATGACCTCCTTGCAGTCCGCCGAGAACTCCTTGAGGACGTTCTCGTTACGGTCGGTCACCGACTCGATGGACTGCGGCGTGCACTGCTGGCCGGAGTTCGCGATCGTCGCGAACACGGACGCCATCTGCAGTGGGGAGCTCGACACGGAACCAAGGATGTTGGCCGGGAAAGGCGAGGGAACCCCACCGTCCTCCGTGACGCCCATGTCGTAGGCGGTCTGGAAGATGGAACAGAAGTCCACACGCGACGCCATGTTGACGAAGGCCTGGTTGACGGACTGGCCCGTCGCGCGCACGACGTTCATAGAACCGGTCTTACCTGCGAGGTCGTTGACCTGGTAGCCCTCGGTGGTGATAGGTCGGCCGTCACATTTGAAGGACCCGTTGGGGTAGAACGTGTTGTTCGAACCCACGGTCTCGTACGCCGAGTGGCCTTCCTTGAACCACTCCAGGAGGGTGAATACCTTGAAGGTCGAACCAACCTGGAAGTTGCCGTCGGCCGAGTAGTTCGCCATCGTCTGGCCGCTCTCGATGCCGTACGTCGTATTCTGGGCCATCGCTAGGACCTTGCCGGTGCGAGGATCCAGGGAGACGAGCGCGTTGTTCAGGCCGGAGGCGTCCCCGACGGGAATCGCGTTCGTGAGTGACGCGTAGGCGGCGCTCTGCTTCGCCGGGTCCAGCGTGGTGCGAATGGTGATGCCCTGCGTCTTGAGCAGGCGCTCGCGCTCGATGCGCGTGGAGCCGAAAGCCGAATCCTCCAGGAACTGCGACAGGATGTAGTCGCAGAAGTAGGCCTGCGCGGACGGAGCGCCGGAGCAACCCTCGGAGGATACCGTCGGATTGAGCATGGACGCGACGCTCGTGGCGACGCCCTGGTCGTACTCCTCCTGCGTGATGACACCCTGCTCGAGCATCGTGGCCAGGACCGTGTCGCGGCGTTCCTGGGCGGCCTCGGGGTGGGTCAGCGGATCGTACTGGACGGGGGACTGGACGAGGCCCGCGAGGAGTGCTGCCTCCAGGTAGTTCAGCTCCGAGGCCGACTTGGAGAAGTAGCGCTGCGAAGCGGCCTCCACACCGTAGGTGATCGGGCCGAAGGGTGCGATGTTGAGGTAGCCGGTGAGGATCTCGTCCTTGGACTGGGTCTTTTCCAGCGCCAGCGCGTACTTCATCTCGCGGAGCTTACGCTCGGTGGTTTGCTCAGTCGCTGCGCTCACCTGATCAGCGTCACCCTCAAGGTAGCCGCGTTCGGCTAGCGAGTTACGCACGTACTGCTGGGTGATCGTGGACGCGCCCTGGCGCCCGCTGTCACCCAGGTTGGAGACCAGCGCACGCGCGATGCCGGTGGCGTCGACGCCGTTGTGCTCGTAGAAGCGCTTGTCCTCGATCGCCACGATCGCTTTCTTCATGACGTCGGCGATATTGGCGCTGGGCACAACGATGCGCTGCTTGTCGTAGAAGTGCGCGATCACGGCGCCAGACGAATCCAGCAGCTGGGACTCCTCGGCGGGAGTCACCGTCTGCAGATCACCGGGCAGCTCGTTGAAGACGGACGGAACCGACTTCGCGACGAGCGCGGTGGGGCCGGCGACGGGGACAAGCATGCCTGCCCCGACGACGCCCATGAGTGCGGACACGCTCAGGAACGCCAGCAGCAGCGCGAGCAGCTGGGCCGGTCGGACAGCGCGAGAGTGAGAGTGCGACATATTCCTAGCTTACGTGGCGGCGTGCTCATCTGGCGTTTGGCGACGCGTGAGAATTGCCTGATGAGTCACGCCTGACGGCCTTGATCGTGGTCGCAGCGTTTGCACCCACAATCGTATGTGTGTATGGTCACAGGCAGGGCTCGAAATACAGTGAAGTGGAGTTCCACGATGTCAACGCAAGGCGACGACCAGAGCTGGGTCGCTCGCGCACTCTGCGCGTCCATCGAACCGGACGTGCTGTTCGTGCAGGGTGCGTCTCAGCGTCAGGTTCGTATGCGCTGCTATGAGTGCGAGGTTCGCCTCGAATGCCTCGCCGACGCGCTTGAGTCCGAAGCCAACTACGGCGTGTGGGGCGGGCTGACAGAGCGGGAGCGCCGCGCGATCTTGCGCCACTATCCGCATGCGGAAAACTGGTTGGAGTGGCTGCGCACCTCCGACGAGTCCCTCGCGCGCGAGCTGCGCAGTCCTCACGTCCCTAAGGTTCTGTCCTTTGTTCGCCCGCAGATGGCAGGTAGGATGGAAGCATGACTAAATGGGAATACTCCACGATTCCGCTGCTCACGCACGCGACGAAAGCAATCCTCGACCAGTGGGGCGCCGACGGGTGGGAACTCGTCCAGGTGATCCCCGGCCCCACGGGCTCCGAGAACCTGGTGGCTTACCTCAAGCGTCCGATTGAGGAAGCTCCGGCCGTTCAGAACTGACGCGCAGTATCCGCGCGCAGACAATCGAATACGACGAGGCCGTGGCTGGCGTGTGCCTTCATCGCACGCGGGCTGCAGCCTCGTTTTTGTTGAGGGCAAAGAGATTGGGCCCGGCACCACTGGTGCCGGGCCCAATCCGTGATGAGGTCAGCGAGCGCGACGCGCCAGGCGATCAACGTCGAGGAGGGTCACAGCACGACCTTCCAGACGGATCCAGCCGCGCGACACGAAGTCGGCCAGAGACTTGTTGACGGTCTCGCGGGAGGCGCCGACCAGCTGGGCGAGCTCTTCCTGCGTGAGGTCGTGGGGGACGTGGACGCCCTTATCGGTCGCGGTGCCGAAGCGGTCCGCAAGGTCCAGGAGGGCCTTGGCAACACGGCCGGGAACGTCGGAGAACACGAGATCCGAGAGGGACTCGTTGGTGCGGCGCAGGCGCTGTGCGAGGGCGCGCAGCATGTGCTTTGCCAGCGTGGGGTTGGTGTCGAGCACGTGCATGAGGTCCTCGTGCTCGAGGTAGAGGAGGGATGCCGGGGACACGGCGGTCGCAGTGGTCGAGCGCGGGCCCGGATCGAAGAGTGTGAGCTCACCGATGATCTCTCCGGGGCCGAGGACTGCGAGCAGGGACTCGCGGCCGTCGCTGGAGGTGTGGCCGAGCTTTACCTTGCCCTCGGTCACGATGTAGAGGCGATCACCGAGATCGCCTTCGTCGAAGAGAGTCTCTCCGCGACGCAGGGTGGTATGACCCATCTTCTGCTGGAGGGACACCTGCTGTGCATCATCAAGGCCACCGAACAGCGGCACCTGGCTGATGAAGTTTCCGTCACCGATCATTGTGCGGAGCTCCTTCCGCTCGTGCCCGATTGCTCGGGCGTTCCGATTTGGACTGCGCAGTGGTTCCCATACGTAATACCACTCACGAGGAGGTACCGCGCATCACACCATTATGCCCTATCTATCAGGTGAAACGCGTTTCATTTCGCGATGTGTGTGAGCTGTCTAATGAAAAATGCGCTATTTGGCGTGTGCTAAAGCGTGTTCTGACAGGGCGTTAGCCACCGCCTGGGGAGACTCCTCGGGGAGGAAGTGGCCGGCCTCGCGAATGACGATCTGCGTGAGCGGCGCATCCACGAACTGGGCGTCGGCCGCGTGATCCAGCGTCGACCAGGCGCCATCATCGCGCCCGACCAGCGAGAGAACGGGCACGCGCAGCGGCTCGGCGAGGATGCGGCGCTCCTCGCGCGAGATCTTGCGGGTGGCGGTCAGCCCGCGCAGCGCGGTGTGCGCGGCGAAGGGGCGACGCAGCGCGGCCCGGTACGTTCCTGACTGGGAGACGAGGCCATCCACGTTCCCCGGCGAGGCCCACGCGCGATAGACGGTCGTCATGAGTGACCCGGACCGCAGCGCACGTTCGCGTCCCGTGGGCAGCGCGAGGCGTCCTTGCAGCACGCGTCCACCCGCCCACGGCGCGCGGCCAATGACGGGCTGAACGCCGAGCGGATGAGGGGCCGACAGGACGGCCACCGACCGCAGCTCCAGGGGTGCGAGCGCGCCGATCATCCACGCGACCGTGCCCCCGATACCCACGCCAGCCACGGAGAAGGACGCGATGCCGAGGGCGCGCACGACGGCGATGACATCGTTCGCCATCTGGGTGAGGTCGCAGTCCCCGCGGGTCAGGTCGGAGGTGCCAAAGCCTCGTAAATCAAGGGCGAACACGCGCGACATCGACTCGGCGAGGGCGGGCAGAACGTCGCGCCATGCCCACCAGTGCTCGGGGAAACCGTGGAGAAGGACGAGCGCGTGGTCCATGCCCTCGCCCATGTCGGCGACGTGGAATGCGGCGCCGCCAGCGCTCACGTGCCGGTGAGTCCAGGGACCCTCGAGCTCGATCGCGCTGGCGGGAATCAGAGTCTTCACTTGCGGGCCGCGTCCTTTGCTGCCTTCTTGCGTGCGCGCTTGGAGTAGAAGGCGCCCGCCGGGTTCGTGGCCTCGATCGAGGTGCGCAGGGCTTCCTCGTCGCGGCCGCTGCGACGCGCCGAGTGCGACACGTACGCCAGGCCCAGGAGCGCCACGCCCATGAGGACGAAGCGGCCCGAGTAGCCGGAGGCCTGCAGGTGGTGCGTCAGGTTTGCGCCCAGGGAACCCGTGTTGGTCAGCACGGTCAGTGCGGCCAGCGCCGACGTAGCCGTGATACCGGGGGCCATGACCCACGGCAGGCCAACGATCAGGGTGCCCAGGCCCATCAGCCAGGCGCCCAGCGAGGAGCGGCGCGCCACCACGAACAGGATCGCAGCAATGATGACCGAGCCCAGCAGCTCGCCGAGTGCCAGCATCGAGGCGAAACCCGTGTACATGGGCGCGGCGTCAGCCAGTGTCATGCGCGCGCCGGCGTCGGCGGCCAGGTACCAGCCGACCGGCGTGAGGATGAGGAACAGCAGGAACGAGAGCCAGTGCGCGCCCGTCCGCGAGGGCATCTCCGTGATCTGAGGAGCCGCAGAGAAGAGCTCGTCGTCCAGTCGCCCGGAGTCGGACTTGTCGCCGCGGGAGGCGGTCGACGCGATCGCGGCCAGGGTCGCGGCCTCGGCGTCCTCGTTGCCTTCACCCAGCAGGGAACGGCGGCGCGGGCGCGCCTCCTCGGCGGCGTCCTGGTCCGCGAAGGAGTACGAGGCCTGGGCCTCCTGGGTCGGCAGCTGCGCCGTCGGCTCGGTGAAGGGAGCGGGCGCCTCGGCGGGCTGGTCGAGCTTGGCGGAAGGCTCGTTGGTCTTGTTCGACGAGGCCGGGGCGGCCTGCTCAGTGGGCGCGAGTGCGGGGATCGACGGAGTCGTCGCCTCGTCGTCACCGAAGATCATCGATCGGCGCGAGGCGAGCGGGTGCTCGGCCGCCGCACCGCCGACGGCCGAGGTGGTTTCCCCGGCCTGGTCCGCGTCCTTGGCCTCGTCGGTGGATTCGTGCGCGGAACCATCCGCAGAATCGGTGGCGGAATCGTCGTTGGGGTCGGCGGCCTCGGTGGGTTCCGCGGACTTGGCAGACTCCTCGGAATCAGCGGGCTCCTCGGCCTTCTTGACTGCCTCATCCAGGTTCAGGCCCAGCGCTGCGGCAGCCTGCGCGGGCGTCATCACGGGCGTGCGCGTGGGTTCCGGTTCCTCGGGGATTCCGGCCTCGTCGGAAGCGTTCTCGGTCTCGGGGGCGCTGTCCGCAGAGCGTGCAGGCTCGTCGTCCCACTGGTCGGCCTCGGGTGCGGCGTCCGCAGCGCCGCGCTCTGCGGACGCCTCGGTGGATGCCTCGGTGGGCGTCTCATCGGCCGATGCTTCCTGCCGATCAGCGGCGTCCTCGGACTCCTGCGCGGGGGGGTCCACGGCGTCGTCCTCGGAAGACATTTCGCCAGCGGCGTCGGCGCCGTGCGCACCCTCGGAATCGTTCGCCGTCTCGGCGGGAGCGTCGGCGTCGGCGGGAGCGTCGGCGTCGCCTTGCCCGCCATCCGCCAACTGAGGCGTTTCCTCGGAAGCAGCCTCGGCCTCGTCCGTGGTGGACACGACCGGGAGGTCACCCTCGGGGGCGGTAACGACGGGCAGCTCGCCCGTGGAAATCTTGTCCTCGATCGTGGGCTTGAGTGGGGCAGCAGCCGGAACGCGTCCCGTCAGGCCGCCGATTGCGACCGACTCGATCTCACCCGTGTGGATGGGCTCACTGGACTCGCCGATGATCGCCGACGCGTCGGAATCTTCGCCCGGCAGCTCGATCTCCTCGCCGGTGAGCACCACGTTTTCGCGGTCCTCCTCGGCGCGGTCGCGCTGGACGTCAAACTCGTTTTCGGACATGCTTCCTCCTTGTATCTGCCCACATATTACGGTCCGTCAGACCGCTTGCGCGCATTAGGCCTCGGCAGGCCCCTCATTCGCCGATGCTGCCTGCGACGCATCGAGGTTCTTCAACGCGCGTATCCGCGCCCACAGAACCCCCATCGACGCGCAGCCCGTCGCCATCCCCAGGGCCGCCAGGGGAGGAGCGGCGAGCGAACACTTCGTGATGATCGACGAACCGGGAACGATCACGTTGCCCGTCAGCGACGCCCACACCGGCAAGATCACGTAGCTCGGCAGCACGAGAATCGCCCACGTCGCGATCTGCGTGCCCGTGATCGACCAGCGGGCGTTCACCGCCAAAACGGCGAAGGCCAAGCCCGAACCGAGGGCCAACAGCGGAGCGAGGGTGTGGCCCTCGAGGATTCCCTCCAGGCCCATCGCCGCGACGTTCGTCGAATCCGAGGGCGCCGCCCCCACCATCAGCACGCCCGCGGCGATCGCGGCCGGGAGCGCGACCGTCGTTCCGAACGCGTGACGGTGCACGCGCGCGAGAGGCATACGCGTGTCCTTGCCCGCGCGCACCCGCACTGACTTGATCGTCAGCGCACACGCGCCGAGTATGAGGGAGAGGCACACCGGATACATGCACCACAGGACGCCGGCGAGCATGTCTTCTCGGCCCACCGACGACTTCATGAGCAGCGGCAGGCGCGCCACGCCCAGGAACTGCGCGACCCCCACGACGAGCGACCACACGAAAGTGACGACCATGCCCGCGCTCGACTCCTCGCAGTTGAGCGCGATGAGGGCGAGCAGCAGCGACGCGAGCGCCATGCCGATGAGGCCCTCCACCGAGGCGAGCGGCTGACCGACGGCGGCCAGCGCCTGCACGTCGACCATCGACGAACCCAGGAACACCAGGGCAACCGGCGCGAAAATGAATGCGAACAGCCCCGAGCGCAGGCGCGCGGAGAAGTTTCGATGCTGCAAAAGCGTCATGCCCCTAGTGTAGAGGGGTGAGTATCGAAGCCCTCGTTGACCCCGCGCCCGCCGTGCTGCGCACGGCCGCCGCCCGTTCCGACGTCGCCTCGGCCATGAACGAGGTGCACGCCGCGCTCGCCGACCTGCGCTTCAGTGAGGGACTGCGCCGAGGCTGGGAGGAGGCCCGCGCCGAGGCCGCCGTCCGCGAGGCCGCCGCCCTGTCCATCATCGAGGGTGCCCGCACGAGCGTCGACGACGTGCGCGCCGCGTCCATGGGAGACGAGGGCGGGCCTGCATCCGATCCTGGTGCAGCCCTCGCCCTGGGGATTTGGCGCTCGCAGTGGAATCTCGCCTCGCTTTTCCCCGCTCTCAACACGCGTTCCCAGGGTGGTGTGCGTGTCGCCCCGACGCCCCTGCCGGCGCTGATCGCCGGGCTGCATCGAGATGCGTGTTCCGGTCTGGTGGCCTCGGGCCTCACACCGGCGAACGCCGTCGCCCTGCCCACCGATCCCGCCCTGCTCGCACCCGTCCTCGCCTATGCGCGCGCCGATGCGCCCGCCCTCGCCGTCGCGGCCGCGCTGACCGCCCACTTCCGATTCCGGCGCGTCTTTGACCCGGCCTCGTCCGTCGTGGGAAGCGGCCTGGCGCGGTGGATCCTCGTCACGCGCGGCGTCGACCCGACCGGCGTGTGCGTGCCCAGCGCCTACGACGCGCTGGATCCCGCGCGCGCGGGGCGGGAGCTCGCCGGGTGGGTGAGCGCCGACGAGGCCGGCCTGGCCCGGTGGATCACCCACTACTGCGCGGGGATCGTCTACGGTGCCCAGGTAGGGCGCGACGTCGCGCGCCACGTGCAGGCGGGCAGACTCTCCTAAATCTGCTCGATCCGCGCGATCCGTCTGATCCGCGCGCCGTGTCAGCGGCGCAGGAGCGCGCAGGCCGCCACACCCACGGCGACGCCAGCAATGAAGGGAAGCGCGACCTTCGCCGGGGTTGGGACCTCGCGCGGCAACACGCGCACCGTGGACGTGAAGGTGAGCGTGGGCCAGCCCTCGCGCTGCGCCATGTCGCGCAGGCCGCGGTCCGGATTAACCGCGTAGGGGTGGCCGACGAGGCGCAGAAGCGGCGCGTCCGACACCGAATCCGAGTACGCCGAGCACTCCGACAGGTCCCATCCGCGCGCGCGAGCCAAGGCCTCGCAGGCGTCCGCCTTGCCCTGCGCCTGGTTGAAGTGCGTGATCTCGCCCGTGAAGCACCCGTCCTCGTCGACGGCCGCCCGCGAGGCGAGGACCTCATCCGCCCCCAGCATGCGGGCGATCGGGCGCACCACCTGCTCGACCGAGGCCGACGCGATGACGACGACGTCGCCCGCGCGCTTGTGCTGCTCGATGCGCGCGAGAGCCTGCGCGTAGCAGACGGGTTGAATCGTGCGCTCAAGCGCGTCCTCGACCGTGGCCTCGAGGAATGCGGCGTTCCATCCGCGTCCCATGCGCCCCAGCGCCTGCGCCATCTGTTCCATGCGCGATTCGTCAGCTCCCGTGAGCAGGTAGGGCAGCTGTACGAGGACGGAGGTGATCGCGGTGCGGCGGTTCATGAGCCCGGCCTCGATGAACGGTCCCGAGAGCGCTACGTTCGAGGACGTGTCGAGAATCGTCTTATCCAGGTCGAAAAAGGCCGTGCGTACCATGCGTCTACTCCAGCGTTGGCTCAATCCACAGGGCCCTCCGTCGGGCCCCTTCTATGCACAGGGTGACATTTCGGGTCTGCGTTGTCCACAGGGGCACGCGCGCGGGTGGACGGGAGGGGTCCCTCAGGCGCAGCGTAGCTGCATGGACATGCATGATGAGACGCACGATGCGAAGAATCGGGGGCCCGTCGCCCTCGTCGGCCTCGCCCCGCCCGACCTGGAGTGCGCCCGCGACGCGGTGGAACTCGCCGGGGCGCGGGTGTGCTCGAACCCGGCCCGCGCGCTGCTGGTCCTCGCCTCGCCAGGCGCGCCAGTGCCCGTCGGCGTTCCCTGCGTGCGCGTCGGGGGAGAGGGACAGGTGAGTCTGCCCGGGGACACGGCCCTCCTCGTCTCCCTCATCGCCGAGGCCTGCCACCGGTGGGCGATGCCCGGCGCGGTGTGGGTGGTCGCCGGGATCTGCGGCGGGGTGGGCACGACGAGCGTCGTGCGGATGCTGGCCGGGGAGCGCGGGCGTCGGCGCGGTGTTCGAGGGCGGTGGTGGCGTGGGGCGAGGCATCGTGAACGCGGGCGGGATCGGGGAGCGGTCGTCGTTGACGCCTCCGGGTCTGTGCCCGGGTTTGCTCTCGCCCCCGAGTGCGACGTCCCCGGCGTGCGGTGGGCGGACCTCGACCCGGGGGAGGACTGCTATCTGCCGTCGCTGCGCGATCACCTGCCCATCCTGAGCGGAGTGCGGGCCCTCGTTGGGGACGCGCGCGGCGGTGCCAGTGCGGACGACCCGCGCGTCGCCGCCGCCTGCCGGTCCCTGCACGCTCCCCTCATCGTGGACGCGGGACGATGGGATGAACGGGCTGCGCGCTGCGCGGCCGCCGTTCACGCGAACGCTCTCGTCCTCGTGACGCGCCCAGACCTGGAGGGTGCCGCAGCGATGGCCGCGAGCCTCGCCTGTCATCCTCCGCCGTGCCCCGCGATCACGCTTGTGTCAACTGGTCGCAGGAGGCGTAGCCCGGGGCTGTCCGCGTGTGCGCCGCGCCCGATCCTGCGCGCGCCGACGCGACAGGGGCGGGATCTGCGTGCTCTGCGCCGGGCCCTTGCCTCCCTCGAGCCGACGCCCCTGTGTGGGCGTTCCCTCGCCCGCGCCGAGACTGTGCGCCTGGAGGTGGCCCGTGCGTAGCGCCCTGCGACTCCTCGCCCGGGGCACCGCGCCCGCCGGGGCGATCGCCGACACGTCGCGACCCGGGTGCGGCGCGCGCGAGGCCGCCGACGCCCTCGAGACCCTGCGTGCCCGGCAGCGCGGGATGGACCCGCCCCTCGCGCGCCTCCTCGACGACCCGGGCGTCACCGACGTGCTCATCAACGGCGCTCACGCGTGGGCCGAGCGGGGAGGCGGACTCGCGTGCGTCGACGTCGGCATCCACGACGAGGCCGACGCCCGCCACGCCGCGATCCGGCTGGCGAGCGCGTGCGGGGCGCGCCTCGACGACGCCAGCCCCATCGCCGACGGGACCCTGCCCGGCGGCGTGCGCCTGCACGCGGTCCTGCCACCCGTCTCCGGGTCGGGAACGCTCATCTCCCTGCGCGTGCTCGGCACGCGTCGGCTGGGAATCGCGGACCTCGAAGCCTGCGGGACACTGCCCGGCGCGCTCGGCCCGCTCCTGCGAGCGCTCGTCGCCTCGCGCGCCAACGTCCTCGTCTCCGGCGCCACCGGCAGCGGCAAAACGACCCTCCTGAGCGCTGCCCTCTCCCTCGTCCCCTCCAGCGAACGCATCGTGTGCATCGAGGAGGTCGCCGAGGTCACCCCCGCCCACCCGCACTGCGTCCACCTCGTCGAACGCAAGCCAAACGTCGAGGGGCGAGGCGCTGTCACCCTGTCCGACCTCGTGCGCGCGGCCATGCGCATGCGCCCCGACCGCCTCGTCCTGGGGGAATGCCGAGGCCCCGAAGTGCGCGACGTCCTGACCGCCCTCAACACGGGACATGACGGCGGATGGGCGACCATCCACGCGAATGGGGCGCGAGAGGTGCCCGCGCGTCTTTCCGCCCTCGGCGCGCTCGCTGGCATGGCCGAGGAAGCCGTCGCCGCCCAGGCCGCCAGCGCCCTCGACGCCGTCCTCCACATGCGACGATCCCCCTGCGGGCACCGCTGGGTATCCGAGGTCGGGGTGCTGACGCGCGCTCGCGGTCCGCTCGAGTGCGCGGTTGCGCTCAGCGCCACAGCCTCAGGACAGGTGACCACTCACGAGGCCTGGGCGTCCCTGGCCCGAAAGGCCGGACTATGAGGTGGGGTGCCGGTTGGATGGCTGTTCTCGGTGGCGGTGGCGACGTCGTGGAGCGCTCGACCGATCGCGCGCTTGCGTGCGTGCTCGTGCTGTGCGCGCTCATGCTGGTGTCTCGTGCGCTCGCGGCCGCCTGGCGCGTCGTGCACGAGCAGCGCATTGTGCGCGCGTGGATGCGCCCTGCCGGTTCTCGTCAATCTGCCGAACGCGCGTGGATGCGCCGCCTGCGCAAACGCCTAGGCAGGGGAGAAAGCGGGAGGCATCGAGGGCGCGCCTGCGGCGTGCCTCAGGCGCGCGAGCTCTCCCTCCTGGTCGCCGAGGTGGCGATGCGGCTGCGCGCGGGAACGCCGACGCGGCGAGCCTGGTCGGACTCCCTCGCGCGCATCGGCGCGGACGGAATCGTGCCTGAAAGCGCGTCCTACCCGCCCATCCTCGACGAATGGGCGCGAGAGCCGCCGCGGTGGGAGCTCCCCTTGCGCGCCCGGGCCCCAGACGCGGCCGCTCGTCGCACCGCCGCCTCCGTCGCCCTGGCCTGCCGATTCAGCCACGGCCTCGGCGCGCCCATGGCCGACATCCTCGACGCCATCGGGGACAGTATCGATGACGCCCAGGCCGTCGCGGAAGCGCGCCGCGTCGCCTCCGCCGGTCCCCTCATGTCCGCGCGAGTCCTCGCCGCGCTTCCCCTCGTCGGAATCGTGAGCGCGCTCGCCCTGGGCGCCTCGCCCTGGCAGTTCTACACGGGAGCGACCGTCGGGAGAATCTGCGCGCTCCTTGGCGCGGCCGCCTGGGTGGTTGGCATCGCCTCGTGCCGCCGGATCCTCGCGCGAGCCCGATCTGTCGACGAGGACACGGACCCCGCCCTGGCGTGCGACCTCGTCGCCGCCGGCCTCGCATGTGGGGCCGCGATCCCGCGCGTCCTCGACGCCCTGGCCGCTGCCTGCGCGCGAGAACCCCTCGCGTGGACGGCCCATGCCCTGCGGCTCGGGGTGAGCTGGGCGGACGCGTGGGAGGAGACCCCCAAGTGGAGCATTCCCCTGCGCGATGCCCTCGAATCATCCTGGACCAGCGGAAACGCGCCTGAGACGATGCTCGCTCGCAGCGCCTCGTGGGAACGCCGGGCCCGCCTGGCCGACGCGAAAACCCGCGCCGAAGAACTCAGCGTCCGACTCGTCGGGCCACTGGGCGCCTGCTTCCTCCCCGCATTCCTCGCGCTCGGGATTGCGCCCCTGCTCGCCACCCTCACCGGTGGCCTCGACATATAGGTGTTATCCACAGGGCTTGGTGGCGCTCGTGAGTTATCCACAGGGGTCCGAATCCGCATGGAATCGGGGCAGGTGGCGCGCGCACACTGGACACACGCGTCGATAGGCGCGCAGATGAAAGGACAGATCAATGATGATTATCGACAGAATCGATTCCGCGGCCACGCGCGCTCAGCTCCGTGCGTTGAGCGCCCTGCAGGACGCGGCCCATCACATGACGGTGGGGCGGGGCGGGGACGCTCCCACAGACCCCGCCGACCCGGAAGAGGGGGCCACCACCGTGGAGTACGCGATCGGGACCATCGCGGCCGCGGGATTTGCGGGACTCCTCATCGTGATCCTCAAATCGGACACCGTGCGCGCCGCCCTGGAGTCCATCATCCAGGAGGCGCTGAACACCCGATGAAGATCTGCGACCACGGGTACGTCACCGTCGAACACGCCATCGGATTCCTTGCCGTCACGGCCGTCATCGGCGTCATCGTCGCGGTCGCCCAGGCGGGGTTGACGGGGGCATCCCTGTGCCAGGCGGTGCGCGAGGGGGCGCGTGCCGCGTCGATCGGGCAGGGGGATCCGCAGGCGGTGGCGTCGGCCGCGTACGCGCCGGGATCCTACGCCGTCACCCGCGCCGGCGGGTGGGTGACGGTCAGCGGGAATGCCCCCTACCGCGGCGCCGCAGGTTGGGTTGGGGGCGTGGCGCGCTGCTCGGTGACGACCATCGACGAGGGGGCCCTGCCGTGATCCACGAACAGGGGGTGGCAGCCGCCCCCGATACCGATCCCGAGCGCGCGGGTGATCCGCGTGCATTCACCGGGGAGGACGGATCGGGGACCGTCAACACCGTAGCCCTGATCGTCCTCGCGCTCGCGCTCGCTGTGGTCCTCGGTGGGGTGGGCGCCGCGCACCGCGAGCAGGCGCGTCTGCAAGCCGTCGCCGACCTAGCGGCGTTAGCGGGCGCCGAACAATCGGCAACGGCGCCCTGGGAGGACGTGGGAGAACGCCCATGCGTGGCGGCCTCCTCCGTCGCTGCGGAGAACGGAGTAGGGATCGAGTTGTGCGAAGTGCGCGACAGCGATTGCCTCGTCGTTGCCGCGCAGAGCATCAGAATCGCTGGAATATCAACGATTGCGCGTGCGAAGGCGCGAGCCGGGCCGGAGCGGTGAAAAACTCTCAGGAAATTGCCAGCTTCGTTCAATGGTTCCCACAGGTGAGGTCCGTACATTAATAGTTATCAAGCCAAGGGCGACCCCCACCAAGGGTGAGCCGAGAAAGGGAGCGCATCGGAAGACTTGCACTGTGTTGATGGGATACTCGAAGGGGTCGGCCTCAGGGTCGGCCCCTTCGAGTTTGTACTGGCGTGTTCGGTGCGCCGAGGTTAGCTTACTTGCCGTGGTAGCGCGGGCTGGTCCCCAGGTGGGTCGGGTAGGGGTTTCGGCTGTCGCCGATCTTGTTCTCGTCCAGACCCCGGTATATGTAGGAGTTGTCGTAGGCGATCTCAAAGGGAGAGACCACACCGTCGGTGTACTGCTTGATCTCCTCGGGCGTGGGTTCTGGACCTGTGCTCTTGTTTGTGAGGGGATTCTCGTCCGGATACTGGCTGGGATCGGTGTTCACCATCGCGCCGGGCGCGACGCCGCCGTAGCCCGTGTACTTATTCCATGTGTGGTCCGGGTTGGTCCCCGTGTGAATGAGGAGCTGAAGGAGCTGATTCGTGGTGGCCTGGGGCCACTTCTGTCGGGCGAGCGCGAGAGAACCAGCGACGAGGGGAGTCGCGAACGAGGTGCCGAAAGCCTGTTCGTTTTGTTGTGTCTGTAGGTTTCTTACGGTGATAGGTCCACCTACCGCAGCGCTGACTACTCCTTCTCCCCACGAGGAGTAGTCCTGGCGATTACCATCGGTGCCAATAGCGCTGACGCTGACAACTCCAGACCAATGGCCGAAAGACTCAAAGGTTTGTTCCTTGGCATCATTGCCTGCACCGGCAGTGATAATGACCCCCTGTGAAAGAGCTCGGGCCATCGCCCACTTAAGTGAGTCGCCGTTGCTTGCTCCGGCCAGTGACAGGCTGATAATCATTGCCCCATCGTTCATGGCCGTGTTGAGCAGAGAAGAAATATCGTCTTTACTGACACTGAGCTGCCCGCGACAATCACTTCCAGAAGTGTCGCCAGCAGACGTCAGGGGAATGCGATACGTCAGCAGTTTTGCCTGGGGAGCAATCCCGTAATCATGCGCTACGAGTACGGATGCGACATCCGTTCCATGCTGCCTGGTGGATGCGCTGGAGGTGACGGTGCAAGGTGTCTTGTCGGTGATGTCGGCACCCGCCAACTCGGGCGCGCTGGTGTCGACCTCGCCGTCCAGGATTGCGATGGTGACTCCCTGCCCGGTGTAGCCTTTCGCGCGCGCCTGGTCGAGGTGATAGTAGGCGAAATAGGGCTGGTCGGCGGCGGTAATAGTGTCCGCCGCATGGGCCGGGCCGGAGGGCAGTGCCGTGGTCCCCACAGTGAGCGCCAGGGTCGAGGCCGCGACGCTAAGCAGGCGCGCCGTGCTGTTCGTGTGCGTCACCATTGGCGGGGATCCCATCCGTCGTCCTTGCGAGGTGCAGGGGCGATGTCCTTGTCGGACCCGTAGGTCTGCGACAAGGGGTTCACGTAGCCCTCGGGCAGCTCGTCCTCATCGTCCTCAAAGCGGAACGGCGTGTAGCGGCGTCGCTGGGCCTTCTTCTCGTCCTTCTTTCCTCCGGTGCCAGCGCCGCCAGCACCCATGAAACCACCGGCTCCCTGGGCGCGACCGCCGGCTGCGGAGCTTCCAGCGCCATTCGCGCCGGATGCCCCTGACGTGCCCGTCACCCCAGAGGCTCCGTTGGCACCAACCCCCGTCGCGCCCGCAGGAGCAGGGGGCGTGTACTTGCCGAATCCGGCACCGGAGTAGGAGCCGGTACGCAGGGCAGCTGAAGCAGCCGAACCTCCGACTCCCGCTCCACCGGCTCGCCCCATGCTGGACGTGGCAGAACCCATGCGAGCGGACCCGCGAAGGCCCAGCGCCCCTGCGCCGAGCATGCCTGCTCCACCGAGGCGACCAGCCGTCGACGATTCGCTGGCAGGGCCACCGTTGAGACGCCACAAAGGATGATCGCGATCGACGGGGGAAGCCGGGGTGTGACCGCCAATGACGCCGTTCGCGTGACGGTCACCGTTGACGCGCGTGTGCAGCAGGTCGATATCCATCAGATCCTGCGGATCGGTCACGGGGTTCAGGCGTGATCCAATCTCTCCTTCGGAAATGTATTGGTTGGGAATACGCTTCGAAGACATGACGCGGGAATCGATGGGACCGCCCTCGTCGTATCCGTCCGCGTACAGGCCCGACCCTTGCCCCCGAAGGTCGGAACGGCCGTAGTCGTCATCGCGGCTGGCTCCGTACACGCCTGCTTCGTGGGGAGATACCCACATGTTGCCTTGGTTCAGCTGATCGCTGACAGAAGGAGATGAAGGGCCATTCTGGGGAGGTATTTCAACGTTCGTGAGTCCCGTGGTGAATTCCTCTACCCGCTGAGTATGAGCCTGCAACTGATCGGCAAGCTTCTGCGCCTCGTCGTTGACTCGCTGCAGGATCGCCGTGGCTGCGGCCTCGCGCTGCGCGTTTGCCTGCGCCTCGATCGCGTCCACGTAGGCGGCGCCGGTCGTGGCGATCGTGTTGATGGGCTCTCCGAATGGACCCATGTGCTTCGTGACAGGAATGACGACCTGAGCAAGATCCCGCATTGATTCGGTGGCCTTGTCCAGGAGGGTTGGGGACAGGAGCTTTGCATCCTCGGCGGCGTGCATCAGCAAGCGTCGACCCTCGACGTAGTGCTCGGTGCCGGTCACGTACCCCTGTCGTTCGCTGCTGTAGCGTTTCTGCGCCTGATCGATCCAGCCGTTAATGGCCTCGCCCGTTTGTCCCTCGAATCCCTGGTATTCCTTGAAGTGAGACACGCTGGCGCTCATCATGCCCATTCCGGCAATGATCGTGGAATGTTCGCAATCGTAGCCGCTGAGCTTGTGGGACTCCTCGACTCCCTCAACGAACTTCATGAGGCGGTCGTACATGGGGCTGCTCACCATGTCTGTCTCCTATCGAGCTCTCCGTGCTAGAAATCTGTCTGTGCTTCCTGGGTGGGCGCGCCATTGGTGCCAGCCGTCGTCGTGGGATCGGTGCCCGGTGCTGACCCCCCGGCAGGTGACGCGGAAGGGGGTGCCGGTGACGTGTAGGCCGACGGGTCCCCCATCGAGTCTCGAAGTGCCTTCAGCTCATCCCCCGTCGCCTGCTCAAGGGCGGCGAAATCCTCGATCGCTTGATCGACATTGCGCCCGAACAACCGAAGAGTGTCGCGCTCGGTAGCGGTAATTTTGTCGTATGCGCCGAGGAAGGCGATAAAGGCGTTCCGCAGTGCCTGAGGGCCCGCCTCATCGGTCCAAAAACGCTCGTTTTGTCCGTCGGTAAGGCGGGCGATTGCCTCGGAGCTGGAGGCTATTGCCGCCCCCCCCGTGCTCGACATCCTGCCGGCAGATTCTAGGGGTGGTTGCAACACGTGTTATGCCCTGAGCAGCAGCTCAAGTCGCTGCTTGGGTGTGTCCCAGTTTAGCGTTTTGCGTGGACGGTCGTTGAGCTGGTCGGCGATGGCGTCCAGGTCTGCTTCGGTCAGGAGTGACAGATCGGTTCCTTTGGGCATGTATTGGCGCAGGAGCCCGTTTGTGTTCTCGTTGGTGCCGCGTTGCCAGGGTGAGTGTGGGTCACAGAAGTACACGTCAAGGCCCAGCTGTGAGGCGATCGTGCGGTGTTGGGCCAGTTCGCTTCCCTGGTCCCAAGTCAGTGACAGACGCAAGGAATGGGGCACGTCTGCGAGCTTGTCGATAATGGCATCTTGGACTTCAGTAGCTGTATGTCCATTGGGCAAGTAGAGCAGCAGCGTGTACCGCGTCGAGCGTTCCACGAGCGTGCCGACCGCGGATTGTCCTTTGGCTCCGATGATTAAGTCGCCTTCCCAGTGGCCAGGAAGCGCCCGGTCTTCCACGCTGGCGGGCCGTTCGCTGATCATCACCATGGGGTCCTTGAATCGTGGTCGCACCTGACGAGAGTATGCGGCTGGGCGCCTGCGAGCACGTCCTTGGCGCATGAGGGAAGCGATCTCTTTGCGGAGTGTGCCTTTGGCTTGGACGAAGATGGACTGGTAGATCGTCTCCACGCACGGGTTCATGCTCTGATTATGCGGGAAACGCATGCGCAAGTAAGCGCAAATCTGTTCTGGGCTCCATCTGAGCTGGAGCTTGTCCCAGATGATGCCCC
>ERZ773022.142-NODE-142-length-71911-cov-24.496883_pt1 | contig 71911 bp, 62 predicted proteins | sample MGYA00580839_ERZ773022 | MGnify/ENA primary metagenome ERZ773022 (study PRJEB29015, sample SAMEA2738020) | human oral metagenome | biome: human oral; feature: human-associated habitat; material: dental | place: China | collected 2044 ...
TCCTCGTACGCCCCGCCCAATACGCCGCAGACACCTACACCAAACCCGAACTCCCCGAAGAAGCCAAGGAAAACACCGAACGCGGAGCAGAGCTTGCAGCAGAGTACGTCGTCGAGACACTCAGCTACGCATGGAACACGGGAGACACTCAGCCCTTCGCTGACGTCACAGAGCCAGGAGAAGAGTTCCGAGAAAGTCATATCAAGAATATCAACGCACTCTATAGTTACGGCTGGATGTACGGCAACAATGCAACCGTCACACACATAGTGTCAGTACTACCAGTATCTACTGAGGAATGGGGGGTTGAACCAAATACTATTGCAGTGGTACTCGACGGCACCACAAACAACGGTATCTCATGTGTTGAGCAAAGGATCATTGACAACAACTCGGATATGTCTGTCACTTTCGCATTTTTTATGACTTGGAAACATGGTGCATGGATTTCAACTGGAGGTGCTGTTAACAATGCTGATTCGAAGTAACTTCAACTCACTCATCACATACGCACTTGTCACCATAATATGCGCTCATCTTACGATAACAATTGCCAATGAGACACTCGCTCAACCGATCGACAATTGTGTAGACACTGACGGAATACAACTAGGAATTTGCGTAAATACCAAGAATGACACACTGCAAGTGTTGGTACAGCAGCAAAAGCAGGAACAATCCACTGGGAAGAATCCGAACAATAGTTCTTCTACACTGAATGATCAGAGGGCACTGGAGACTGCCGAAGGGGTAGTTGATACGACTGCCGCCTCTTACGCGGGCGCTGCGCGCTGTAAGAACGTGTACGTCAACAAGGCCCCCAACAGCCCCACGGTTTCCGACGACAACACTGTCGATAACTGCCCGCTTCCGGCAGACCCCGAGGGTGGCTCCGATCAGGACCCGGGGCGCATCCCCACCACACGCGACATCCTCTACCTGGCCGCCGCCACCATCCACCCAGACGGTGCCGGCTTGCACAAGCGCCCCACGAGGACGTCGTACACGAACAAGTATGTCCCCACGCTCGTGGCGGCCACCCACCCGACCCAAACCCACACGATCAATCTGCTGGGACACGACATCACCATCACCCTGACCGCCACCTCCTACACATGGAGCTGGGGAGACGGCACCCCAGACCTGACCACGACCTCGCCGGGAATGCCCTGGCACAAGGGCATGGCCCCCAACACCGACCCCGCCCTCATCCGCCACTACTACACCCCGCCCAACGGGTGGCGCTCACGCTTCGACGGCCCCTACCCCAACGCCACCCGCACCATCACCCTGACCACGACCTGGGCGGGTACGGCCACCAATCCCTTCACCGGAGAAACACAAACCATCAACGGCCTAGTCACCACCACAGAAACAACAGGTCCCTTCCCCCTCAACCACCTCATCGTCTCAAACACCGACACCTGGGAAGAAAAACAAGGCCACTAAAACACCGCGCGAATAAGGCCTCCCCCTCCCCCGCGTTCACAGCACACCAAGCGTTCGATACGTGAGACAGCAAAGCGGGGCGCTCCGGCTTCCCGGCGCGCCCCGCTCCCAACAGTCGTGGATCGACGACGTCAGTCGTCATCCTTGCGGTTATCCCAGCGTCGCTCCTGATCCTGAATGAAGGAATCCCAGCCGCCCCCCTTGCTCTTCTTCTCCGAGCGGGGCTCATCCGCAGTGCGCCCCTTGACCCCGGGCCGCGAAAGCGCGTAAAGCACTCCGGCGACCGTCACGGCGAAACCGACGACCCCCAGGAGGATCGATACGACGGAGTACCCCAGGGACACAGCAGCAACCAGCACAATCATGCCCAGGACAGCACCCGTCAGGCCAAGGGCAATACGGCGAGGAGCGCGAGGACCTTCAGCTGCCTTCGACGCAGGCTCTTCGGAGACGGGAGCGGACATCTGTGAGGCCAACGCCGGGTCTTCCTCGCGCAGAGACGCTTCCATCTGCTCGAGGATCTTCTTCTCATACTCGGTGAGAGCCATTGGGTGCCCCTTTCACATGGGTAGTACGAACAGCTTAGCGCGTCCGGTATGTCAGAGACGAACCGGCCTTACAGGAGGGTCCCCTGGTGCGGCCCGCTATCCTCACCAACCGGGCCGTGCCCGCCCCGGCCTCGTCGATCGGGCGGAGCCTGAGCGGGAGCCGCCTCGCCCGAATCCGCCCCGAAGGACCGCCTGTCGGGCGTCTTCTTGCCGAGCAGGGTGGCCGGAGCGAGCGCACCGGCACCAAACTTCGTGCGGATCTGATCCATCGCACGCTCCGACGCGGACGGCCGCTCGTCCCGATCCAACGTCACGGCGACTCCACCGGAACGCGACTGCAGGCCCTCCACGCGCACGCCGAAGAGACGCACCCCACCGATCGGAATGTCCTCGCGCGAAAAAAGCTCACGCGCAGCCCTGGCAATGTCTCGTCCCGTGTCCGTGGGCGCCACGAGGCTCACGCTGCGCGTGATCGTATGAAAGTCGGCGCCGCGCATCTTAATCCCGACAGTCCACCCGACAACCCCGCCCGCTCGCAGTCGACGCGCGCAATCGTGAGAGGCCGCCAGGATGAATTCCTCAATCTGGACCCGCGAGCGCACATCCTCCTCGAAGGTGCGTTCCATGCCGACCGATTTTTCGGCGCGCGCCTGGCTCACGGTCCGCGGATCGATGCCCCACGCAAGATCGTGCAGGTGATGGGCCGCGGCGACTCCGAGGAGTTTCGTCAGGCGGGCGATGGATGCGTGGGCGAGGTCGCCGATTGTGTCGATGCCTTCCCGATCGAGGACCGCTGCGGTTCGACCGCCCACACCCCACAGGGCCCCCACCGGCAGCCCGTGGAGGAAGTCGACCGTGGCCTGGTGAGGGATGAGGAGAAGCCCATCGGGTTTGGCGTGCGAGGAGGCGATTTTTGCGACCGATTTCGTGGATGCGATGCCAACGGATGCGGGCAGACCGACGCTCTCGCGGATTCTCGAGCGGATGAGGGTCGCGATCGTCAGGGGTGATCCGAGGCGGCGCTTCGCACCAGACACGTCCAGGAAGGCTTCATCGATGGAGACCTGTTCGAGCGCGGGCGTGATGGTCGCGAGGATCCTCATGACTTCCTGAGAGTAGCGGCGATACAGGCCGTGACTGCCAGGAACGAACGCCGCGTGCGGACACAGGGCTCGAGCACGCGATATCGGCATGCCGGCGCGCACACCCAAGGCTCGAGCTTCGTAGGTGGCGGACGTGACGACGCCACGCCCCGAGGTCCCCCCAACGATGATGGGCCGCCCGACGAGGCTCGGGTCCTCGCGCATTTCGACCTGGGCGAAGAAGGAGTCCATGTCGACGTGGAGGATCGGAGTGCCGGAGTCGTCCGATCCCCAGTCGCGTTTGGCTCGCGCGTCCCTGGGAGCGTTTGACATGTCACCTCCTGCACCCATCGACGGTCTTCGTGGTTACAGTGTCCACCATGGCACGCTCATCTTCGTCACGCGACATCACTTTTGACACGGATTTCGGCTCTGCGCATATCCGGTGGGATGGGCCGCGTGCGACGCTCTTCCTCGGCGAGGTCGAATCGTCCGCAGTTGACACGTCGGACCCCACCTACTTGGAGTTCGAGTACATGCAGCACATGGACGCTGTCGTGTCCTCGCTGTGGGGCGTTCAGGATCGTTTTCGCGCGCTTCATGTGGGCGGTGCGGCGTGCGCGCTCGCCTGCGCATGGTCGTTGTCTCACTCGCAGTCCCGTCACGTGGCCGTTGAGGTTGACCGTCTTTTGGCCGAGCAGGTGCGTGAGCACTTCCCGATCCCGAAGGCCCCGCAGGTCAAGATACGCGTGGGCGATGGACGTGCGGTCCTCGACGGGACGCGCGAGGGGAGTTTCGACGTGATCGTGCGTGACGCGTTCGCCTCCGGTGTAACTCCGGATCACCTGCGTACGGTGGAGTGCGCGCAACGAGCACGCGCGACGCTGTCGGCCGGAGGCGTCTACCTCGTGAACTGCGCCCACGGCGGGGCGGCAAACGCTCGTCAGGACGTAGCCGCCCTGCGCGAAGTTTTCCCTTTCGTGGCGTCCATTCAGGATCCGAAGGTGGGACGAGGCGGGAGGCGCGGTAACGTCGTCGCCCTGGCCTGCGCGGATGGCGTCGTTGACGTCGATGAGATCGATCGTGCTCTGCGCACGCTGGCACTGCCCGCCCGTATTACGCGGCCGCAGGACCTGGAGCGATGGGTGGCGGGAACGCCCGCTCTCAGGGATGCGCAGGTCGGATATCCTCAGGCCGATTAACGAGGCCGTGGCGCGCGGGCAGGAGCACCGCGCCCAGGAGTTGGGCTCGGCGCCGCCTCACGCACGGATCGCTCAGGCGCGGTGGCGCGGCGATGAGGGGCCGGGGCCCTGCCCCCTGCGACGCGCCTCGACGCGGGCGAGTACATCCTCGATAGTGTCGGGCTTGGCGGGTTCGGCGGACTCCTCGGTGCGCGGTGCCCGCTGAACCGACTCGATCTCCTCGCCCTGGGCGCGGGCAACCTGCGCGAGGTAGGCCTCGATCACATCGCCAATGTCCTTCGGGGCTTTCTCTTCGCCGCTGGTCATCGGAGGCTGCCCCATGCCAGGCAGCGGAATCGCGCCTGTTCCGCCGGTCCACGCATCAAAGTGCTCCTCAAGAGCGGACACGGTGTGCGAGATCTCCGGATTGCCTTCGACGAGCTTGGCGATGTTCTCCTGATCCTGCGCAGCGCCCTGTTCGAGGTCACCGACCGGCAACGAGAGGTCCGCGAACTTAGCGAATGAGGTCAACAGGGCAGAGGACGCGGCCGGGTAGCCGGTGTCCGCCATGTAGTACGGAACAGCTCCGAGCAGCGCGAGCCCACCGATCCCCTGCTGCCCCATGCGAATCTGCATGAACGTGGACAGCGGCGAGGGGAACTGCATGTGATTCGAGATCGCGCTGGACCCCGGGGGCAGCAGCGACTCGTCGGTCGCCTGCACGTGGACGGGCGTGGGACGCGTGTGTGGAACCCCCGAGGGGACGCCGTGCAATGAAAAGGTAATTTCCACGCCCGCGCGTTCGCAGATCTCGCGGATCGCGGCGGTAAACGACTCCCAGTGGGCGTCGGGCTCGGCACCGTGCAGGACCAGGATCGGGTTCCCCATGTCGTCTTCGACGAGGTCGAGAACGGTTTCGGGCATCACCATGTCCGGAGAGGACACCCAGTTGTCAACGGTCACAATGGGCCGATGGGAACGGTAGTCCACGAGGGTATCGGCGTCGAACGTGGCGACCCGCTCGTTGTGCAGGGAACGCAGCAGCTGGCCAATCGCCATACGCCCAGCGGCGCCAGCGTCAATCGCCCCATCGAAGTGGATGAGGAGAATCTTCGCCTTCGCACCCGCGGCGGGACCGTCGGCATACAGGTCAGTGGCCTTCATACTCACGTCTCCTCCTCATGCTTATGCTTCTACCTCGTGTCTAACGTACCCGCGTCGCCCCCGCCTCGTCACGCGGGAACCATTTTTGAGCTTGGGGCGAAGTGCGCACACGCCCGACGTACTGGAAGCGCCGAAAGCAAAAGTAGGGGACAATAGAGGGCCACAGAATCGAGGAGGAGACATGGCCACGAACACTCATGATGAGTCGTCGACCGACCTTCCACTGCCCGAACAGGACTTCGTCGACCGCGCGTATGAGCGCCTGGACGCACTGCGGGCCTCCTACCGCGAGCGCCAGGGGCGCGTCCACGCCACGCACGGCGTCGGAAATGCGCAGGGGTGGACTGAACGCGAGGCCCTGTCCGCGCACCTGGGTGAAATGGCCGCCCGCCTCGAAGGCGTGGAAGAGCGCCTCGTCTTCGGCCGTCTCGACATGGTGGATCGCTCGGTGCGTCACGTGGGTCGCCTGTCCCTGTCGCAGGAGGACGGCACTCCCCTCCTCGTGGACTGGCGCGCTCCGGCCGCACGCCCCTTCTACCAGGCCACATCGGCTGAGCCGGACGGTGTCGTTCGGCGCCGCCATATTTCGACGCGTGACCGCCGAGTGACCGGCCTGGAGGACGAACTGTTGGATGCGTCGCACGCATCGGGGTTGGAGCTCCAGGGCGAGGGCGCGCTCATGCACGCCCTGAGCGAAGCTCGCGACGGCCGTATGGGCGACATCGTCGCCACCATTCAGTCCGAGCAGGACCGCATCATTCGCGCATCCGACAAGGGCCTCATGGTCGTCCAGGGTGGCCCGGGTACCGGCAAGACAGCGGTCGCGCTGCACCGTATCGCCTACCTTCTGTATGCCCACCGTGAGCGCCTCGAGCGCTCGGGTGTCCTCCTCGTGGGCCCGTCGAGGTTGTTCCTGCGTTATATCGAGCAGGTGCTCCCCTCCCTGGGTGAGACAGGCGTCGTGTCTGTGACTGTCGGTGACCTGGTGCCGGGCGTGCATGCTCGCGCCGAAGACGACGAGGCCGTGGCGCGGATCAAGGGGCTGTCGGCGTGGGCGAAAATCGTCAAAGAGGCGGTGCGCTCGCTGGCGAAGCTACCCGAAGGCGACCAGGTGCTACGCGTGTGGAATCGCGAGGTGACGCTCTCGCGCTCCGACGTGGAGACCGCGCGGCGCCGGGCGAAGCGTTCAGGTCGTGCGCACAACGTGGCGCGCGAGTCGTTCGCGCGCGAGCTCATGGATGTGCTGGCCCTGCGTCTTGCGCGCGAGGCCGGGGATGCCGATTCCGAGGGCGGCGTCGATCCGGAGGTGAAACGCTCGTGGCTCATCGAAATCCGCGATTCGGTGGATTGCAGGCGCGCAATCAACACGGCGTGGATGCCGACGAGCGCGCAGACGCTGCTGCGTCGGCTCTACGCGCGCCCCGAGGTATTGGCGGCGGCGAACCGCAAGGCTGGTTCTCCCCTGCGTCCCGATGAGCTCGCCGCTCTCGTGCGGCCGCGCTCGGCGCCGTGGACGGTGTCAGACGTGCCGATCTTGGATGAGTGCGAAGAACTCCTGGGTCCCATGCCCACCACCTCCGCGTCATCGCGGGAGACGGATGAGGGCGCGGTTAAGCGCGCCCGCGAAGCGATCGAAGCCCAAAACCTGGGCGGCGGCATCGTGACAGCTCAAATGCTCGCGGACCAGGTCACCGGGCAGGATTCGTGGACGCCCCTGTCCGAGCGCGCCGCGAAAGACCGCACGTGGGCATACGGCCATATCGTGGTCGATGAAGCCCAGGAGCTCTCTCCGATGGCATGGCGCGCCCTGCTGCGCCGCTGCCCCTCCCGTTCGTTCACGGTCGTCGGAGACCTCGACCAGCGCCGTGGCAACAAGCGTCCGCCCACATGGGAGAAGGCTCTCGGCCCGGCAGCCCGTGCCCTCGCAGCTGAGTATGCTCTGACGGTCTCGTACCGCACGCCCGCGACCCTCACGACCCTCGCTGAAGGCGTGGTCGCCCGCGCCGGCGCGCCCGTCCTGTACCCGATGACCGCCGTACGCGACGTCGAGGGCTGCTACCGCGTCACCCACGTGGACACGCCCGAGGATGCCCCGGCCTCGCCGAAGGAAGACAGCTCCCTGTGGCAGGCCGTCACCCGGGCCCAGCGCGAGGCCGAGGAACGCCTCGACCGTGAGGCGGGCACGTCCCGTGGTCGCATCGCGCTTATCGTCGGGCATGACCGCGCCCGCGCGTGGGGTGCCGACGTGGCCGGCGAAACTGCGTTCTCCGAGCGTGTCTCCCTCCTATCCGCCATGGCTTCCAAGGGCCTCGAATTCGACACTGTCGTCCTCGTCGAACCTGCCGAGGTCATGAACGACGGCGTCGGCGATCTGTTCGTGGCCCTCACCCGCGCCACCCACGACGTGCACGTTGTTCACTGCGGGCCGCTCCCCGCCGGTATGGAAGAGTGGTAGGAGCAACCACACCCTGACACCGTGTCCCGCTTCGCGCCCCTGTCTGCGATGATGGTGGCATGACACGCGCACTGCTCCTGGAAAACCCGCACGACATCGCCGACGATATTTTCGCCAAGTTCGGCATTGAGGTAAGGCGCATCAAGGGCGCCCTGTCCGAAGACGAGCTCATCGACGCTCTCGACGGCGTGGACTACCTGGGTCTGCGTTCCAAGACCGAAGTCACCGAGCGCGTGCTGCGTGCGCGCCCCGAGCTCAAAGCTATCGGCGCCTTTTGCATCGGCACGAACCAAATTGACCTGGCCACGGCCACCGAGATGGGCGTCGCCGTCTTTAACGCGCCCTACTCCAATACGCGCTCCGTCGTCGAGCTCGCGATCGGCGAGATCATCGACCTCTCGCGCCGCGTCACGGTGAAGAATTCGCGCCTGCACCGCGGCGTGTGGGACAAGAGCTCAGACGGCGCCCACGAGGTGCGCGGCCACACCCTGGGCATCATCGGCTACGGCAACATCGGCACCCAGCTGTCGGTTCTCGCCGAGGCCATGGGCCTCAACGTCATCTTCTACGACGCCGCCGAGCGCCTCGCCCTCGGTAACGCGACGCAGATGCCGACGATGGAAGCCGTCCTGCGCGAAGCCGACATTATTTCAGTGCACGTGGACGGCCAGGAGTCCAACACAAACCTCATCGGGCGCGTCGAGTTCGAGCTCATGAAGCCCGGCGCCCTCTTCATCAACCTGTCGCGCGGCCACGTCGTCGACGTCGACGCGCTGCACGCCGCGCTCGTCTCCGGACACCTGGGCGGCGCCGCCATTGACGTGTTCCCGGAGGAACCGCGCGCCAACGGCGACCCATTCACCTCTCCCCTGGCAACCCTCGACAACGTCATCCTCACGCCCCACATCGGCGGCTCGACCGAGGAAGCCCAATACGATATCGGTCGTTTCGTCGCCGCGAAGATCGGCGAATACCAGGTCAGCGGCTCCACCGACATGAGCGTGAACCTGCCGAACCTGACGATGAACGTGGGCAAGCGCTCGCGCTACCGCGTGCGCCTCATCCACCGCAATGTTCCGGGCGTCATGGCGCGCGTCAACCAGATTTTCGCATCCTCCGAGGCCAACGTCGACGCCCAGATCCTCGCCACCCTCGACGAGGTCGGCTACGTGCTGACCGACATTTCTGCGGGCCTCGGACGCGAGGCTCTCGAGGAGCTCAGCCACCTGCCCGAGACCATCCGTTTGATCGCCACGCCGCTGTAAACTGTCGCGTTCATCGCGTTTCCACCTGGTCAACGCACGCCGTGGTTACGGTATCGTAGGTATACTGTTCCCACAGGAGGATAGATGGACCTCACGTCGCAGCTGCACGCCCTGTACGCACCCGGCGTCGCCTACGAGATCGCAACGCCCGCTCAGCCCATTCCCGAGATGGTCATGGAGGTCGCCTCGCGATACCCCAAGCGTGCCGCCATCGATTTTTTTGCACGCCAGCTCACGTACGCGGAGCTCGCCGATGACATGCGCCGGTGCGCGGGAGCCCTCCACCAGGCGGGCGTGCGCCGCGGCGATCGGGTTGCCCTCGTCATGCCGAATTGCCCGCAGCATGCCATCGCCGTTCTCGGCACGATGCTGCTCGGCGCGGTCGTCGTCGAGCACAATCCCCTGGCCCCCGCAGGCGAACTAGAAAGCGAGTACGCTCGTCACGGCGCACGCGTGACGATCGCGTGGTCCAAAACCCTCGAGAAACTCACGTTCCTCGGGCGCGGCCACACCACCTTCTCCATGGACCTGACGTCGGCGCTGCCCACGGCCTCGCGCCTGGCGCTGAAGCTGCCCGTGAAGGCGGCACGCGAGAAGCGCGAGCAGCTCGCAAGCCCGCGTCCCGGCTGGGCGCGCTCCTGGACGCGCGCGATGCGCTCGGCCGCCCCCTGGCAGGGCAGCTGCCCGTGCGCCATGGACGACATCGCCCTGCTCATTCACACGGGTGGAACGACAGGCGTCCCAAAGGCCGCCGCACTCACGCACGCCAACCTCATGGCCAATGTCGAAGAATCGATCGCGTGGGTACCGGTCCTCCACGAGGGGGCCGAGGTCTTCTACTGCATCCTTCCCCTCTTCCATGCCTTCGGCTTCACGATTGGCTTCCTGGCGGGCCTGCGCCTGGGAGCGACGATCGCTATGTTCCCCAAATTCGACACTGCGCTGGTACTGGCAGCTCAGCGCCGCCTGCCGTGCACGTTCTTCCTGGGCGTTCCGCCCATGTACGAGCGCCTGCTCGCGGCGGCGGAGGGCACGAACGCGGACCTGTCCTCGATCCATTTCTCGCTCTCGGGCGCAATGCCTCTCTCGGCCGCACTGGCCGACCAGTGGGAGCAGGCCACCGGCGGCCTCATGATCGAAGGCTACGGCATGACGGAGGCCTCCCCGATCATCTTGGGATCACCCCTCGCCTCCTCGCGAGCACGCGGGGCGCTCGGCATCCCCTTCCCCTCCACCCAGGTGCGCATCGTCGATCCGGAAAACCCCTCCCTCGAGGTTGCCGATGGCGAGGTCGGTGAGCTCATTGCCCGCGGCCCGCAGGTGTTCTCCGGCTATTGGAACCAGGACGACGAGACCGCCGATGTCTTCACCGAGGATGGATGGCTGCGCACGGGCGACCTCGTTCAGGTGCGCGACGGCTTCATCTACATGGCGGATCGGCGCAAGGAGATGATCAACTCCTCCGGCTTCAACGTCTACCCGACACAGGTGGAGAAAGCCGTGCGTTCAATGCCGGGCGTTGTGGATGTTGCGGCGGTTGGTGTACCCGCCGGGGAGTCCGGTGAAGACGTCGTCGCAGCCGTCGTCCTCGAAGCCGGCGCCTCCGTCACGCTCGCAGACCTGCGCAAGTGGGCGGAGAAGTCCCTGGCCCACTACGCGCTCCCCCGGCAGATCGTCGTCATGACGGAGCTGCCTCGCTCTCAGCTGGGCAAGGTCATGCGCAAGAAGGTCCGCGAGCAGATCATGGGTGCCCAGGCTGCCGCAACCGACGCGGTTGCCGGTGCGCGCGAGGCTGTCGCGGGTGCGCGCGGCGCCGTCTCCGAGGCCGTGGCCGAGGCACGCGAGTCCATGTCAGAGCGGGTGGCGGGCGCCCGAGAAAGCGCCTCCGAGGCGATGGCTGGAGCACGCGATTCCGTCGCTGAGGCGATGGCTGGCGCGCGTGAGACGGTCGCCGAGGCCGTCGCCGGGGTTCGCACATCCTCCTCCGAGCACACTTTTGCGCCGACCGACGCATCTGATGCACCGGTACAGCGCCACGAGGAGACGGACGAGGAGTAGTCGTCCCACCACCGTCACAGCGATGATGCCCGGCCCCGTCGCGGGACCGGGCATCATTCGTGCACGTTGATTAGTCGTCTCCCAGCAGCGTCGGGGCGTTAGAGATAGAGCGCTTACGCGAAGAACGCGCCTTGCGAGGCTTCTTCGCGGGCGCGGGCGCCGCAGGTTCGACGTCCGCGTGGGCACCGGCCTCGGACACCGCGTCACCACCCTGCGCACGCTCACGCAACGCCTGAATGGCCTGTTCGAAATCATCGAGGGTATCGAACTGACGATAGACGGAGGCGAAGCGCAAGTATGCGATGACGTCCAGATCGCGCAAAAACGGGAGAATCGCCTTTCCGACCTCGTCCGTCGACACGTTGGAGACACCCGTCGAGCGCAGCTGCTCCTCCACCTGCTGAGCAAGAATTGCAAGCTGATCATCCGACACAGGCCGACCCTGGCAGGCCTTTTTCACTCCCGACACCACCTTGTTACGGGAGAAGGACTCAACCACACCGGAGCGCTTGACAACCTGGAATGACGAGGTCTCGAGCGTCGTAAAACGCTTCTTGCAATGCGTGCACTCACGACGACGCCGAATCGAAGCGCCGTCGTCCGCGATGCGCGTATCGACGACGCGTGAATCCGGGTTATGACAGAAAGGGCAGTGCACCCCTCAACGGTACACGCAAAGACCCCCGCCTGTCACAGGAGTCCCACATGTCACCGTCAGCGAACAGGGACAATGATCCTCTGGCCAGGCTGCAGGGCACCACTCACGTCGTTCATGCGTTCAATGTCGGCGACGACCTGCTCCAGCGGACGGTCCGTCTTCACGCTCTGGGCAAGCGACCACACAGAGTCTCCGCTGACGACAGCCTTCGTGACGGTCGGACCATCGTACACGTCCGGCTGAATGGCCAGACCAAGGGCACCAGCGCCAACCGACAGGACGAGCGTCGCCAGCACGCCAGCGAACAAACCGCGACGCGACGACTGAGCCCGACGACGAGGAGCGGCGGGCGCACGCAGATACGAAGGATCATCAATACGCTGAGCCTCAACACGACGACGCACAGAAGGTGCGGTGGAGATGTCACGAACGGTCGCAAGGGGCGCATCCTCAAGAGCACGCAGCGGTGAGCGGCGCGCAGGGAACGAGACGGCAGTCTTCCTCACAACGGGAACACTCATGAGAACCTCCAGAAACCTCAATCGAACATCTGTTCGTCGAACACCTGTACGATAGCATGCAATCCAAACAATGTCGAGACCCGCTCGAACATATGTTTCATTTCGCCTGCAATCGTCATATCCTTGACGTATCCAGTGGACGACCACCCATGCACATCTGCGTCCACCCACAGGAGAGGGAGAGGCCATGACCGAGCGACCGATCAGCGATCGCCACCGCACGATCCTGCGTGTTATCAACGAAAAGTTGGCATCGAGTGGATTTCCCCCATCTGTGCGCGAGATCGCATCCGCGGTTGGATTGGCATCACCGTCGACCGTGAAACACCACCTCGACGCCCTTGAAGCCGACGGGTACCTTGTGCGCGAACCCGGACTGCCGCGTGCCCTTGACCTCACGGATCGTGCACGCAGCGAGCTCGGCATCACGCCCTCCTCACAGCCCTCTGAAAAGGTCGTTCGTATCGAAGTGCCCGTCTCCCACGTGGAGGAAGAGGGAACGGCTATTCCTTTGGTCGGACGCATCGCCGCTGGTGCGCCCATCACGGCTGAGCAGCACGTGGAGGACGTGTTCCACCTGCCAACGTCCATCACCGGGCACGGTGACCTCTTCATGCTCGAGGTCAGCGGCGAGTCAATGGTCGACGCTGGTATCTTCAACGGTGACTACGTCGTCATCCGCTCTCAGAACGACGCTCGCAACGGAGACTTTGTCGCTGCCATGATCGACGGCGAGGCCACGGTCAAGGAACTGTCCATCACGGGCGGCCACGTCTGGCTGCTCCCACACAACCAGGACTACTCCCCTATTCCTGGCGACGAGGCCACCATTCTCGGCAAGGTCGTGACGGTCATTCGTTCACTCTGACGCACCGCAAGAAAAGGCCCGCAACATCATAAAGAGTGGCGCCACCCGTGGGGTGGCGCCACTCTTTATCAGGATGAGGCTCAGAAGCCCAGGTCGCGGGCGACCTGACGCAGGCGCTGGGCCGAGGCGGTCAAGCCATCGCGCTCGTTGAGCGTGAGCGGCGGGGTGAGGACTCGTCCGGCGCCGTCGCGGCCCACGATGGTCGGGGCGGCCATGACGACGTCCGAGATACCTTCCCAGTCCTCGAGCAGGGTCGAAATGGTCAGGACTCGCTGCTCGTCACGCAGGACAGCACCCGCGATATTCGCAGCAGACAGGCCGATCGCGTAGTTCGTCGCACCCTTGCCCTCAATGATCTTGTAGGCACTCTGGACGACCTCCTGTGCAATGGAGTTGCGCAGAGCCGAATCGAAGACACCACCGGACAGGGTCGGGCCCCATTGCGACAGCGGAACGTTGCCGATCTCAGCGCTGGACCACAGGGCGACCTCAGAATCGCCGTGCTCGCCCGCCACGTACGCGTGGATGTTCTGGGTGGCAACACCGGTCTCGCGCGAGACAAGGTAGCGCAGGCGGGAGGTGTCGAGCACCGTGCCCGAACCGAAGACCTGGTTGCGGGGCAGTCCCGTGAGCTTGAGCGCCACGTAGGTGACGACGTCAACGGGGTTCGTGACGAACATGAAGCGGGCGTCAGGGGCCACGTTCTGCAGGTTCGGCACGATCTTCTTCATAAGGTTGACGGTCGAACCGGCCAGCTCAAGGCGCGACTGTCCGGGCTGCTGCTTCGCGCCAGCAGTCACGATGATCAGGTCGGAACCACGAACGATCTCAACGTCGTCGGAGCCCTCAATTGAGCCGGCGGGGGTGAACTGAATGCCGTGAGCCATGTCAAGGGCCTCGGCCTCCACCTTCGCCTTATTGATGTCCTGGAGGACGATCGAGCGGGCATCGCCGCGCATCGCGCAGGCGTACGCGACAGCGGTACCAACCGCACCGGCGCCGATAATGGCGATCTTAGAGGGACGTCCGGAGGACTTTGACGGGTACAGGGTCTGGGCTTTATTTTCCACGAGTGTCTCCTAGAGTCTGCGGGCACGTCTATTCTCTCAGATGGAAGCCTCCCCGCGCCCGTTAACTGTGCGACGTTTTACACGTTCACAGGCTACTTACCCCTCGTGGTCGCTCCCCTGCGCGAGGCGACGCAGGGCACCGCGAACGACCTGCGGATCCGTCGTCGGCCACATGGCGGGCAGGGAGCGCATGATGAAACTGCCATAGCGCTTCGTCACCAGGCGCGGATCGAGGATCGCGACGACACCCCGGTCGTTGGTTGAGCGCAGAAGGCGCCCCACGCCCTGGGCCATCATGAGCGCCGCGTGCGTGAGAGAGACGGATACGAAGCCGTTGCCGCCACGGCGTTCCACGTCCATGGATCGGGCGCGGGACACAGGATCGTCAGGGCGCGGGAACGGAATCTTGTCGATGACGACGAGTCGGCAGGCCTCTCCGGCCACGTCGACACCCTGCCACAGGGACATCGTGCCCACGAGGCAGGAGTCACGTTCTTCCCGGAAGCGCTGGATCAGCTGAGCCAACGTTTCTTCGCCCTGCAGGTAGACGGTCAAGTCCGTACGCTCACGCAGGGCCTGCGCTCCAGCCATCGCCCCGCGCTTCGACGCGAAGAGGGCTAGCATCCCTCCGCCCGAGGCCTGCGCGAGTTCGACGAGCTCGTCGAGCAGTTCCTCGCAGGGACCGTCGCGCCCGGGCAGGGGCAGGTGGGTCGCCACGTAGCGGATGCCCTGGCGACCATGGTCGAAGGGAGATCCCACGTCGATGCCGTGCCAGGGAACGCCCGACACAGCCATGCCGGATTGCGCGGCCATGAAGTCGAAGTTCCCGCCGAGTGCGAGCGTCGCGGACGTGAGGATCGCGGGACGCTCACCGATACCGGTTCCACCGATGGCTGCGGACACGTCAAGGGGCCCAACGGTGAGGCGCGCATTATCGGACTCATCCTTCGTGATGTAGGCGATCGACTGGTCGGGGTCCCTCCCCCACGCGTCGAGCGCCGCGATCAGCTCATCAATGGCGGCACGGGCTAAGAGTTTGGCGGCGGGCTCTCCCTGCGCGTCCGACACCTCGTGGCTGGCGCGCCGAGCCGCGCCATCAAGGACGACCATCGCGTCAACGAGGGCGCTCGGCCGGTATTCGAGGAGGCCCGCCTCCAGGGGAGCCAGAGCAGCGCCCATCCCAGCCCCGGCCTCGTCGAGGTCCGTGGAATCGATCGAGAGATTCGAGCGCAGGGAACGCGCCACGCGACTCACGCGGGCCACCGTCAGGTCGGCGGCCGCCTGGGAACGCACGCGGTCGGCCAGCTCGTGGGCCTCGTCGATGACGACGGCGTCGTACTCGCCGAAGAGCTCGCCCTCCCCGCACGCGTTGATGCCGAACAACGAATGGTTCGTGACGACGACATCCGCGTCCGCGGCCTCCAGACGGGCCGCCTGCGCGAAACACTCGTCGATGAGCGGGCAATGCTTACCCAGGCACTCGGGCTTGGCGACCGACGCATGGTGCCAGGCCCGGTCCGAGACGCCAGGCACCAGATCATCACGGTCCCCCGTCGTGGTGTCGCTGATCCACTCGCGAATGCGCAGGATCTCCTTGCCGAGTTCACCCGTCGGTCCGACGCTCATATCCCGGTCTTCAAAAAGAGTTCCCTCGGTGGGATACCCTCCGTCGAGCTTATGCAGGCACGCATAGTTCGACCAGCCCTTGAGCACCGCGACCTTCAGACGCGTCCCCGTCACGGAAGCGACCGCGTCAATAGCAACCGGCGCGTCCTTGACGAGAATCTGACGCTGCAGCGCGAGCGTGGCCGTCGAGACCACGCCTCGCACACCGCTCGTCGCACAGTAGGTCAGCAGGGGCACCAGGTAGCCAAGCGACTTACCGGTGCCCGTTCCCGCCTGCACGAGGAGGTGGTGACGGTCCTCGAGCGCAGCGGCTCCTTCGGCAACCATCGAGGCCTGGCCCTCGCGCGCGGACCCGCCCATGTGGGCAACGACCGCATCGAGGACGCGGCCGGAGACCTCGAGCAGGTCCTCGTTCACGAAGCGGTCACCGCCGCGTCGCCCACGGTGCCACCCACCGCCTCATGAGCAATGAGGGCCGCCAGGGCCTCGTCGACGCGCGCGACGATACGCGTGCCCGTCTCCACGTACTCCTCGCGCTCAACGTCGCCCTCCTCGTGGATCCGATGGACGAGGGAGCCCGCCGAATACGGCAGGATCGCGTCGACGGCCACCCGAGGCCGCGGCAGCATGTCCTCGAGGGCGGCCCGCAGCGCGTCCACGCCCCAGCCCGTGTGAGCGCTGAGAGGGACGGCATTCGGAAAGACTGTGCGCAGCAGCGCAATCTGCTCGGGCGAGGCCAGATCGGCCTTATTCAGAGCGATAAGCTCGGGAATCTCCGAGGCACCCTCGATCGTGTCGATCACCGCACGCACGGCCTGCACCTGTGAGACCGGATCCGGGTGCGCGGCATCCACGACGTGCAAGATGACGTCGGCCTGACCGACCTCTTCCAGGGTCGAGCGGAAGGCCTCGACCAGCTGGGTGGGCAGGTTGCGCACGAAACCGACCGTATCGGTGAGCGTGTATTCGCGCCCGTCTGCGGCGCGCGCACGGCGCACCGTCGGGTCCAGCGTGGCGAACAGCGCGTCCTGGACGAGGACTCCCGCGTCCGTCAGACGATTGAGTAGCGTCGACTTGCCGGCGTTCGTGTAGCCGGCGATCGCCACCGAGGGGACTCCCCCACGACGGCGAGCGTTGCGCTGCGTGCGCCGAGCGGGTTCCATGCGCGCGATATCCGCGCGGAGCTTCGCCATACGCGTGCGAATGCGGCGACGATCCAACTCGATCTTGGTCTCACCGGGGCCCCTGGAACCGATGCCCGCGCCGCCTGCGACGCGGCCGCCAGCCTGACGAGACATCGATTCACCCCAGCCGCGCAGACGCGGCAGCAGGTACTCGAGCTGAGCGAGCTCCACCTGCGCCTTACCCTCACGGGACTTGGCGTGCTGGGCGAAAATATCGAGGATCAGGGCCGTCCGGTCGACGACCTTGGCGTCAACGACGTCCTCCAGCCCGCGGCGCTGCGAGGGGGCCAGCTCCTCGTCGACGATGACGGTGTCGGCCTCAACGCTACGTACGATCTCGGCCAGCTCGCGAGCCTTGCCGGACCCCAAGTAGGTAGCCGGATCGGGTTTCATGCGACGCTGAATGATGCCGTCGAGGACGCGCGAACCGGCGGTCTCCGCGAGCGCGGCCAGCTCGCGCAGCGAGTTTTCGGCTTCCTCTTCGCTCTGCGTGGTGCGCAGGCCCACGAGAACGACCTTTTCGAGTCGCACCTGGCGGTATTCGACCTCGGAGATGTCCTCACGGTCGGAGGCGCCGGTGTCGACGCGGCGCGTGCCCGCTCGAGCCTCGCGCTCAAGAGCACCCGTGTCCTGGGACGTGTCCTGACCCGTCGTCGATGCGAGCGCTGTTCCCGAGCGCGCGAGGATACGCGCGACAACGTCGTTGACGCGCTGGTCGCGCTCCTCTTTCGAAGAGTCCGCACCTGTGTGGGTCGTGTCCATAACCATCCTTTTCGTGGGGACTTCTAGTGTCGCACGCCCCGCCCTCATCTGCGCCGTCGCGCGCGGGCGCGATAGGCTTTCTTCCGTGGACGAACAGTACTTCTCCGACTCTTCCCCTGCGAGCGCCGATGAGATCCGCACGATCGAGGTGAGCGCACGCGGCTTCGACCTGTCAATGCGCGTGTCGTCGCGCGTCTTTTCGGGATCCAAGCTCGACCTCGGGACACGCCAGCTCCTGGAAATCGCCCCGGACCTGCCTGACGGCGGCACCTTCCTGGACCTGGGCTGCGGGTGGGGTCCGATCGCGACGATCATGTCGTTGGAGTCCCCGCACGCTGCCGTGTGGGCTGTGGACGTGAACTCTCGCGCGGTGGATCTGACGCAGCGCAATGCCCAATCCAACGGCGCGACCGGAGTGCGCGCGTTGAAGGCCGAGGAGGCACTGGCCGTCTCGCAGGAGTCGGACACGCACTTCGACGTCATCTGGTCCAACCCGCCTGTGCGCATCGGCAAGGATGCGATGCACGAGATGCTCCTGGCGTGGCTGTCTCGCCTCGCCCCCACCGGCGTCGCCTACCTGGTCGTCCAGCGCAACCTGGGCTCGGATTCGCTCATCACGTGGCTGGGCGGTCAGGGGTATCAGGCCTCGAAGTACGCGTCGAAGAAGGGCTTCCGCATCATCGAGGTCCGCCCCGCCTGACGCCCGCCTCTTCCTCGACGAGGCCGGGGCCTCGTCGCGCTCTCCGGCCCCATTTTCTCGGGTTCGGGTTCAGGATAGGCGGATGTCTGCGACTCGGGTCGCGGGTCCCGTGAGGAACACCGAGGCGTCCGTGATACGGGGGTTCTCCCCCGTCCAGTCGATCACGCCGTCGAGGCCAACGATGACCGTTCCGCCCGGAATGTCGACGATCCACTGGGTGGGTGCACCCGGCCCGCGACGCAGTGCCGTGGCAAGGGCCGCCGCGCAGCATCCGGTACCGCATGCCTGGGTCTCCCCCACGCCTCGTTCCAGCACGCGCATCGCGATGTGCCCCCGCTCGGCCCCGGGTTCAGTCAGATCGACGACCAGCTCGAGGTTGGTCCCCGCCTGGGGCGCCGGATCGTAGGAGGGGCGCTGGGCCTGCGGAATCTGCGAGACATCAACCGTCGGCAGGAACACGCCGCGCAGGGTCTCCTCGTCGGCGAGCTCGACAACCGTGTGCGGGTTGGGCATCTCCACCCAGATGCCGCCCATCGCGCTGCCGATTCCCGGAACGGTCACCGTGATCGTCTCGCGCGCCGGAGAGGCCGCCGGACCCATGTCGACGCGGTAGCTCGCCCCCTGTCCCTCGTCCTCGGATTCGGGGGTCACGCGCTTGATGCCGCCGCGCGTGGCCACGTCCAGGGTCTGGCCAACCGGCAGATCCACGAGGCCCTCGCGGCGCAGGTGATCGACGAAGACGCGCACGCCGTTGCCGCACATCTCAGCCTTCGAGCCATCCGCGTTGCGGTAATCCATGAACCACATTCCGTCACGCTCGACAGCCCGGATGAAGCCGTCGGCACCGATGCCAAACGCCGGGGAGCACAGCGTGGCGACCTCCACCTCGCTGGGATCGTAATCGTCGAAGCGATCCGTGGCGACGACGAAGGAGTTACCGGCGCCGTGTGCCTTGACGACGCGGGCGTGGGCAGGCAGCTGCGTGTGTGTCATGGATCCACCGTAGCCCCCGTGCCCCGGGCGCGCAGCCTCCGCCGGTGTTACGAGCGTCCCAGGGCGGCCTCGGCCTCGCGCTGCGTCAGCTCGACGACCCTGCTCACCAGGGCCTCGTTCGAGTCGAACTCCTCCACGTCCAGCCAGTGCACGCGCGGGTCCGGACGCAGCCACTTGACCTGGCGGCGCGCCAGCTGACGCGTGGCCAGCGCGATAGACTCCACGGCCTCGTCCTCGCTCATCTGCCCATCGATGACAGCGAGCGCCTGGGCGTATCCCGTCGCACGGGACGCGGTCTTCGCCTCCCGCAGGCCAACGTCAATAAGCGCACGCACCTCCTCGATGAGCCCACCATCCATCATGGCGCGGGTGCGCAGCGCGATGCGCTCGTCGAGCTCCTCCATCGGGCGACGCAGCGCCACCATGAGTGCCGGTGCCACGAACTCGTGGCGCGGCATGGACGCCGAATAGGGGCGCCCGGTCAGCTCGATGACCTCGAGCGCCCGAATGATCCGACGGGCATTGTGGGGATCGATGCGCTGCGCCGACACGGGGTCTCGCTGGGCAAGGCGGTCATGCAGGCCTCGCGAACCCAACGACCCCTCGGCCTCCTCCTCCAGGCGAGCGCGCACAGAGGGGTCCGTGCCCGGAAACTCGATGACGTCCAGGAGGGCACGCTGGTAGAGACCCGACCCTCCCGCGACCACGGCGACACCCCCGCGCTCGTGGATACTCGCCACGTCGGCGCGCGCATGCCTCTGATAGGCGGCAACCGAGGCCTCGTCGCGCACGTCAAGCACATCGATCTGGTGGTGGGCGATCCCGCGGCGCTCCTCCACCGGCGTCTTCGCCGTCCCCACATCCATGCCTCGGTAGAGCTGCAGGGCATCCGCAGACACAATCTCACCCGCGCGACTCGCACCGAGCGCCTCCGGGAGCACGCCGGCCAGCGCCAGGGCCAGATCCGACTTTCCCGAGGCCGTGGGCCCCACAACCGCGCACACGACGTCCGACGCGCGTCTCACCGATGTCTCCATGGCCACCAGTGTACGGGTGCCTCCCACAGATACCACCCAACACCGGCTAGGCTTAACACCATGAGCACACCTGACACTCCCCCGGTCACCCTCGACCGGGTCATCCACGCGGTCGAGGCCGTCGGACTCATCCCGTTCGTCTCCTCCACCGGCCAGGTCGCCGCGATCTTGCCGAACCGCACCGTCCGCATCGCGGTGCCCGAGGGCCACCCGGTTCAGGGGGTCGCGGACTACCCGCGCTTCTTCGCCCCCTCGCACGCCGACGCTATTGCCTCGGCAGTGCGCCGCTTCAACGCGTCCACCTACCTGCCGAAGATCACCTCCGGCACGACCGAGACCGGCGCCATCGCCCTGCACCTGCAGCACACCTTCAACTGGGTCGTGGGGGCCACCGACGCGCAGGTTCAGGCCGAGGTCTCCCAGTTCATCATGGCTTCCGTCGCCATGATGAACCAGCTCGACATCATGTTCCCCGACCAGTGGACGAAGGAGGGCACCAATGCCTGAATGGAAGAGCTTCACCTTCGGCGATGACGGCGAAGCCAAGCCCGAGGCTATGCCCGCCCCCGCCACCCCCTCCCCCGCGATGGAGGCCGACGAATACGCCGCCAAGTGGGGCACCGAGGTGTCCGAGCTGACGATCGAACGCATCGAGAAGGTGCTTGAGGGCGACGGTCTGCCGCACGGCTCGAACGAGTTCATCGCCGTCACCCAGCTGGAGGACGTGCAGTTCCAGATTCATCGCGAACCCGTCGACGCCCCCTGGGCGCAAATCGAGACACGCATCGCGGTGCCCGGCGAGGGCCATACCGAGGTCTCGCTGCAGGAGAAGGCGAACGAATGGAACAACGCCCACCTGCAGCCGACGGTCTTCCCCATCGAAGACGGTGACGCCTGGGTCCTCATGGCTGCGTCGCGTTTCTTCGTCGGCGAGGGCCTGTCGGACCGCCAGATCCACGCGATGCTCCGTCGCGGACTGATCATCGGCCTGTCGGCTGCGCAGGAAATCCCCGCGCTCTTCGCGCAAGGCTCCGACGAGTAGACCGGCTCGCATCCACCCACTACGCATAGTGCCCCGCTCCTCCAGCTGGAGGAGCGGGGCACTCTCGGTGGAGTGTGCGCCGACTGCATGCGAAGGCGCGGCACGTACCGCGTACGCGGGAAAGCCACGGGTCGCATAGGGGGCTCGAATCGACCCGCACTACCGAGAGTGCTCCCGCATGCCGATCACCTCATCATCGTGACGATCGCCACGAGACAAAAGTAGCTCAGGAGTCGCGTATCACACACTCGTTTGGCGATGACATTTTCTCGTTTTTAGTTTTTGCAACCGATCAAATGTGCAGTATCTTCTGCGCAGAGTTTCCGGTCACGCGTGGGCCTCTCCGGACACATGCCCGAAGAGGCCCACATCGGTGCAGGTCAGCGTCAGCGCGGGGTGCCCACGCGCAGCGTGGGAATCCCCAGAGAAACCGTGTTGTCGGGCTCCTCCTTGGCCTGACGGGCCTGCCACGCGTCTCCTGCGCGCGTGCGACGTACCTCGAACAGTCCCCCCTGCGTCCCAGAGTCGGCGATCAGATGGTGAGGCGCCCCGTATGTGACGGTCGCGCGGATCATGTCACCCGGGCGAGGACGGTCAGCCTGCGCCAATGTCTCGGGCAAGGCGACGTGCACGAGGCGATTGTCGCGTGCACGGCCCGAGATGCGGTGTGTGGCGCCGTCCTTACGCCCATCTCCCTCGGAAACGAGAACCTCGACCTCTGTTCCGATCAACGCAGCGTTGTCCTCGGCGCAGATGCGTTCCTGAAGCTTAATCAGGCGCTGATAGCGCTCAAGCGCCACGTCGTCAGGCACCTGATCCTCGCGATCCGCGGCAGGCGTGCCCGGTCGCGGGGAATATAGGAACGTGAAGGCGGAGGAGAAACGAGCCTGCTCGACAACGTCAAGAGTTGCCAGGAAGTCCTCTTCGGTCTCCCCCGGGAAGCCGACGATGATATCCGTCGTGATGGCGGCGTGCGGGATAGCTGCGCGCACACGCTCGAGGATGCCCATGAAACGCTCGCGACGATAGGAGCGGCGCATCTGACGCAGAACCGCGTCGGACCCGGACTGCAGGGGCATGTGCAGGCTCGGCATGACCGTGGGAGTTTCCGCCATCGCAGCAATCACGTCGTCGGTGAAAGCGGCCGGGTGGGGCGAGGTGAAGCGCACGCGCTCAATCCCCTCTACGCGCCCAACGGCGCGCAGCAGGTCTGCGAATGCGCCGCGCTCGCCGAAGCCCACACCGTAGGAGTTCACGTTCTGACCCAGCAGGGTCACCTCGATGGCTCCCTGCGACGCGACGGCCTCAACCTCGGCGAGGATATCGCCGGGTCGACGGTCGCGTTCCTTACCCCGCAGATGCGGGACGATACAGAACGTGCAGGTATTGTTGCAACCCACCGAGATCGACACCCAGGCGGCGTAGGCACTCTCACGGTGCGTGGGCAGCGTCGAGGGAAAGACCTTCAGGGATTCCTCGATCTCAACGGCCGCCTCACGGTTGTGCTCGGCGCGACGCAGCAGAGCAGGCAACACGTCGATGTTGTGCGTCCCAAAGACAGCGTCCACCCACGGGGCCTTCTCAACGATGCCGTCTCGCATCTGCTGGGCGAGGCATCCACCGACCGCGATCTGCATACCGGGACGCTTGCGCTTGACGGCCGCGAGCTGCCCGAGGTTACCGAAGAGGCGGGTCGCAGCGTTTTCGCGGACAGAGCAGGTGTTGATCACAATGATATCGGCGCCCATGTCGCCCGCATCGGTCGCGCGGACGGCAGCCTCAGGGACCTGCTCAACGGGGACGAGGCCGGCCTGCTCCAGCAGACCCGCCATGCGTTCGGAGTCGTGTTCGTTCATTTGGCACCCGAGCGTGCGCACCGCGTAGGTGCGGGGCGTCGCGGCACCATCCTGCATCATCGTATTCATCGCAGTGAAGTCTAGTCGCCGATCTGCGCGCCGGCGAAGTCGAGCACGTCACGCACGAGCAGGAGCGCGGCGTCAATGGCACCCGCGCGTACAGCCGCTCGATCACCCTGAAGGTGCAGGAGTCGATGCTCCTCCCCTGTCGGGTACGTGCACGCGATATGCACGGTTCCCGCATCACAGCCGTCGGCCGGGCCGGGACCGGCAACTCCGGTCGTCGAGACGCCAATGTCCGCGCCGAACAGGCAGCGAGTTCCTCTGGCCATCTGACGGGCGACCTCCTCATCGACCGGGCCCGTCAGCGCCAGCTGGCTCGCCGAGACGCCCAGGACAGAGGATTTCGTATCGACCGCGTACGTGCAGGCACCCCCACGCACAACGTGAGAAGCACCGGGCACATCCACAAGGCGCGCGACGAGGCCGCCGCCCGTCAAGGACTCCGCCGTCGCAATCGTCAACCCGCGTTGGGTGAGATCAGCGATCAGCTGCGCAACCTGCTCGTCGCCCATGATGCTCACAGTCCCCACTGCCAGCTCTCCTCTGCCTGATCATCGTCGTCACCCCACGCGTCGAATGCCTCACGCACGGCCGCGGATGCCACCGACGGTGAATAGCCCTTGCGTGCGAGCATGGAACTCAGTCTACGGTAAGCCGTCTCGCGCGGAACGCCCGCGAGGGAGCGCCTTTTGCGGGCCACCAGCTGAGCAGCACGCTCGGCCTCGTCATCACGATCGATCTGGGACAACGCGTGCTCGATGGTCGCCGAGTCCAGTCCTTTGCGCGCGAGAACCTCGCGCAGCGCGCGGCCCGAGGCACCCGTGCCGGAAAAACGCGAGCGAACAAGCGCATCGGCATAGGCCTGATCGTCGACGAGGCCAACCGCCTCGAGGCGGTCAACGACCTCAACAGCGACCTGTGCGCTAAACCCACGTCCTTCGATCGCGCTGGTCAGCTCAGAGCGCGAGCACGCGCGCGCATCGAGCTTGCGCAGCGCAACTTCACGTGCGGCTTCCACCGCCGCCGTGCCCGTCAGTGCCGCGTTGCGTTCGCGGGCGCGTGCCAAACGCTCGCCCGGGGAGGAAAGCCGACGGCGCTCCTGCCCCAGCTCAGGATTATCCTCGGGATCCAGGTAGCGGACCACGGCTCAGAAGCCCGCGTCCTCATCAGGATCAATGTCGGGCACTTCCTGAGACGCCTGGTCCGGGTCCGGGGCCTCGCCGATGCCCAGCGACACGAGGATCTTCTGCTCGATCTCGTTGGCCAGCTCGGGGTTATCCACGAGGAACTGACGCACGTTCTCCTTACCCTGACCGAGCTGGTCATCTCCGTAGGTGAACCAGGAACCCGACTTGCGCACGATACCGGCCTCGACACCCATGTCAATGATCGAGCCCTCGCGCGAGATGCCCTTGCCATAGACGATATCGAACTCGGCCTGCTTGAAGGGCGGGGCCATCTTGTTCTTCACGACCTTGGCGCGCGTGCGGTTACCGACGGGCGCACCGGCTTCCTTGAGGGTCTCGATGCGGCGCACGTCGATGCGGACCGACGCGTAGAACTTCAGCGCCTTACCACCCGTCGTGGTCTCCGGGGAACCGAAGAAGACGCCGATCTTTTCACGCAGCTGGTTGATGAAGATCGCGGTGGTGCCGGTCGCGGACAGGGCGCCCGTGATCTTACGCAGAGCCTGGCTCATGAGTCGAGCCTGCAGGCCGACGTGAGAGTCGCCCATTTCGCCCTCGATTTCCGCCTTGGGCACGAGTGCCGCGACGGAGTCAATAACGATGATGTCGATGCCGCCCGAGCGGATCAGCATGTCAGCGATCTCGAGGGCCTGCTCGCCCGTATCGGGCTGGGAGACCAGGAGGGAGTCGGTGTCGACGCCCAGGGCACGCGCATAAGCGGGATCGAGGGCATGCTCCGCGTCGATGAAGGCAGCGTTGCCACCGGCCTTCTGGGCGTTGGCGACGGCATGGAGGGCGACCGTGGTCTTACCGGAGGACTCGGGGCCATAGACCTCAATGACACGGCCGCGCGGCAGGCCGCCGATACCGAGTGCAACGTCGAGGGCGAGGGACCCTGTGGGGATCACCTGGACTGGCGGACGATTATCGTCGCCGAGGCGCATGACGGAGCCCTTACCGAACTGCTTATCGATCTGCGACAGGGCGACTTCGAGTGCCTTATTGCGATCATTGGTCGCGGGCTTTGCGGCGGGTGCTTTACGGGCAGCCATGGTGATCCTTTCGTCTGAGGCCTCTCCGGCCTGCGGGTGTCCTGGCCTGGGATGCCGCCCCTCTCCGAGGCGACATGACGAGTATGCGACCGGCCATCGTCATCTGCGTCCCACGCGCGCCTCCCCTGTGGATGACACGCGTTGGAGCGTCGTCGCCCACAAGCTTAGATGGAACACATGTTCGACCGCTGATCGACACGCCGCAGACGAGCCAGACGGGCGTCAATCACAGGAACATCAACGCCCGCTCAGCGCCCCCGCTCTCGCGGATCGACGCGATGGATCCAGCGCGCATCCTCGCGCCCAGTTTCCTCGCACAACCTTGCCCAGACCTCGTCCGGATTGACGCCGGCAGCCAGTGCGTCACGCGCGGTCGCTCCCAGCGAGGCGAGATACAGGTCGGAAACGTACGAGCGGCCGAGGGCCGACCCGAAGGTCGCCTCGACCGCCTCGTAAAACTCAGAGTGCTTCACGCGTCAGGAAATCAGCGTGACGGGCACGATCTCATCGGGCACCGCGTCCGGAATAACCGCGCCATCGATGATCGCCATGCGCTCGGAGACCTCGCGCAGCACAAACCACAGCGGGACACGCAGGGCCGACGTGATGGCCTCAAGCAGTTCGGAGGATGCCTCCTTCTGGCCGCGCTCAACCTCGGACAGGTACCCGAGGGAGACCTGCGCCTCCGAAGAGACTTCGCGCAGGGTACGACCCTGGCGCTGGCGAATGCCGCGCAGGACATCGCCCAGTTCGCTGCGCAGCAGCGGGGTTTCGCTCAGTGTCTTTTCCATAGTGTTACTGTAGCCGTTCTGTTTTGAGGAGCGCATTGTCAGTTCGCGCATCGAAACGCTGTGACGCTGCTTATTCACCCCTCGGGTTGCATTCATATCTACGCAACGCGGGAGGTTTCAGACTTATTCCACCAACGAGTCGATTAGCCTATGGGTTGCGTCACCCAGGCTCAACTCTGGACATGCTGCCCCGCGAGATCCCGCTTCGACGGTTCCTTCAACGCCTCCTCGTTCACGGATGCGTCCGGGGTCGATCTCTCATACTCGCTCCCGCCGGAACCACGCATGAGGTGCACCCCCTCGAGGACGTACATGAAGCCCGAGTAGAGCGTCAGCGCGAGAGCGACGCCAGCGAGGGCCTGGCCGAGGCGAATGACCACGACGACCCATCCCTCGTTCGTCTCACTCAGTGCGGTGAAGTGCGCCCATGGGATCAGTAGCACACCAAGGGCGACGATCTGCATGAAGGTCTTGAGTTTGCCCGCCTGATTCGCAGACACAACGACGCCGCGGCGCAGGAAGAAGGCACGCATTGCGGTAATGCCCAGCTCGCGCACGGCGATGAGGATCGTCACCCACCAGGGCAGGAATCCCTGGTAGGACAGCAGGCCGAAGCCACACAGGGTCAGGGCCTTGTCCGCAATGGGGTCCGCGATGCGACCGAAGTCGGTGATCTGACCCCACGAGCGCGCAAGCTCGCCGTCAAAGCGGTCCGTGATGGCCGCGACGGCAAAGACGACGAAGGCCGCCCACAGCGCGGTCCATGACGTGCTTTGCAAGCCCAGAACCACGAACACGGGGACGAGGATCAGGCGCAAAACGGTCAGCGCGTTAGGCAGGTTCACGACGGGAACCTTGCTGTCTCGCTGCACGCGCGACACGTTATCGCTCATGACCGTTTCCTTTCCTCTCAGCGGCCCGTGAGCTGCCAAGCATCCTCGTTGTCCTCGGGCTCCTCGTCGACCCAGTCGGGCGATGAGCCACCAAAGTTATGACCAGAGTACGGGTCAACCCGGCTGCCGCGCGAATCGCTGGGGAGAGCCGTGCCCATTTCGTAACCGGATGCGGGCGATTGCGCGGGAGCGGACGAGGCCGGGGCCCCCTCCGAAACCCCTGCCCCAGCGCCGACGGCTGGGCTGGGCGCCGCCTCAAGCGCAGCGGGAGCGGGCGCGGGGGCGGGCTCGGGCTCGGCGATGCCGGCCGACTCTCCGCGAAGCATGGCGAGGACCTCGGGAAGCTGCTCGGGAGTGACGAGCACCTGGCGGGCCTTGGATCCTTCGGAGGGGCCGACGATCTCGCGCGATTCGAGCAGGTCCATGAGGCGCCCGGCGCGGGCGAAACCGACGCGCAGCTTACGCTGGAGCATCGAGGTGGAGCCGAGCTGCGTGGAGACGACGAGCTCAGCGGCCTGCAGCAGGTCTTCGAGGTCGTCTCCGATGTCTTCGGCGACCTTGGTTTCCTTCTTGTCCGGCACGACGTCGTCGCGGTAGTGCGTCTCCATCTGGCTCTTGACGTGCGCGACGACCTGGTGGATCTCGGATTCGGAGACCCACGCGCCCTGGACTCGCATGGGCTTGGAGGCGCCGGCGGGCAGGTAGAGGGCGTCACCCTGGCCGATGAGCTTCTCGGCGCCGGGCTGGTCAAGAATCGTGCGCGAGTCGGTCAGCGAGGATGTCGCGAACGCGAGGCGCGAGGGAATGTTGGCCTTGATGAGGCCGGTAACCACGTCGACCGAGGGGCGCTGCGTGGCCAGGACCAGGTGGATGCCTGCGGCACGCGCAAGCTGGGTGATGCGCTGGATGGAGGCTTCCACGTCACGCGGTGCGACCATCATGAGGTCGGCGAGCTCGTCGACGACCACGAGCAGGTACGGGTAGGGGTGCAGGGTCCGGTTCAGGCCGGGCTTGGCCTGCACCTGTCCGGCGGCCACCGCCTTGTTGAAGTCATCAATGTGCTTGAAGCCGTAGTCCGACAGGTCGTCGTAGCGCGCGTCCATCTCCTTGACGACCCATTCGAGGGCCTCGGCGGCCTTCTTCGCGTCGGTGATGATGGGCGAGATGAGGTGCGGGATCCCCTCGTAGATCGTGAGCTCCACGCGCTTGGGGTCAACGAGGATCATGCGCACCTGCTGAGGCGTCGCACGCATCATGATCGACGTGATCATGGAGTTGACGAAGGAGGACTTACCGGAGCCGGTCTGGCCGGCGACGAGCATGTGCGGGGTCTTCGCCAGGTTGGTGACGACGTATCCTCCCTCGACGTCCTTGCCGACGCCGACGACGAGCGGGTGCTGGTTACGGCGGGCGGCTGCGGAACGCAGGACGTCGCCGAGGGCCACGTTTTCGCGGTCGGCATTGGGAATCTCGATGCCGATCGCGCTCTTGCCGGGAATCGGCGCGAGGATACGCACGTCGGCAGAGGCTACGGCGTAGGCGATGTTTTTCGACAGGTTCGTGAGTTTGTCGACCTTGACGCCGGCGCCGAGGACGACCTCGTAGCGGGTGACTGTCGGGCCGCGCGAGAATCCCGTGACGCGCGCGTCGACGTTGAAGTCTGCGAAGACCTGGCCCAGCGCCGCGACGACCTGATCGTTGACGGCCGAGCGCGTCATGTGGGGCGGGCCGGAGACGAGGAGGTCCTCCGACGGCAGGGTGTAGGTGATCGAGTCGTCGAGGTTGGGCTGGAAAGCGCCCTCGGGCTCGTCGGTGATCGGCGGGGGCGCCGGCTCGTCCTCGAGTTCCGGTTCGGGTTCGGGCACGTGGGCGGGAACCTGTACGGGTGCGGGAGCCACGGCGCGGCGCATCTGCGTGAGCATCTCGGTGGGCGCGTCGGGCGCCGAGGAACGAGGCCGGGGCGTGGGCGCAGGCGCCTGCGCAGCGATCGCTCCGGACTCGAGAAGACGCGTTTCTTCGGCCGAGTCGGAATCGGTGGCCTTGCGGAAGGACTCGTCGCCGTCGTATTCGTCGAGGAAGGCGTCGTCTCCTGCGGCGAGGTCCTTGCGGGACTTGCGGAGAGCTTTCTTGGCGGGGTCCTCCGCGTCCTTTTCTGCGGACTCAGCCTCTCCCTCGGGGCGCTGGCCGCTCAGGTGCGCAGCGAGGTCGCGTAGGCGCGCCGGCACATCCGCGACAGCCGTGCGAGTGGCCAGCAGGATCGAGTACGTGAGGAGCAGGAGCAGGAGGGCGCCAGCACCCCAACCGGACAGGAGCAGGGCGAGAGGACGCGCGACGAACCATCCGATGAGGCCACCCGCCGCCTCGATTCCGGGGTCGTCAGCCATACCGGGGTTTCCGCGCGAAATATGCACGAGGCCCGTCAGCGCTGCGGTGATGCCGATACCCCCAGCAATGTGGTGCGGCAGAGCCGAGCGTCCAGATCGGGCGGTCACCAGCTCAACAGCGAGCGCGATGAGAACGAGGGGGAGCACGACCGAGAAGATGCCGAACAGGCCCGCGGAGGCGTGGTGGATCGCGTCCCCGGCCTCGCCGGAAATCTGGAACCATTCACGCAGCGCGATCACGATGGCGGCCGCAACCACGACGAACGCAGCGGCATCGCGCTTCACCTGCGCGTCGGTCGCCTTCCACGCGCGCACCGCGCCGATACCCGCGCGACCAACCGCAGAAAAGAAGCGGGCCAGGAAACCCGGCTGCGTCGGTTCGGGCTGGGGCGCCTGCGCAGACCGAGACGAGCCTCCCTTCGCGCGCGGGCGCGCGGGAGCCTTACCGGACGAGGAGCGTAGAGACGATTGTGCCATGATCGTTCCACCATATCGCCCGCCGCGGCCCGACTGAGCCAGGCGCGCCGCGCAAGATCAGCGCAGGATGTTCGTAACGACTCCCGTTTCGAGCACGTTCTCAACCTGATCGCGCGTCGGAACGGGCAGGGCAGACTCGTGGGAAACTGCCAGTGCAGCGCCCGCGTTCGCCATGAGGCACGCGGTCTCCAAGTCGTAGCCCATCACCAGACCGGCGCACATCTCGGCGATGTGCGTGTCGCCCACGCCCGCGGTGTCCGCGATGGGCGTCTGGAAAGCGGGGATGGAAATGACCGGAGCATCGGCGAATTTCTGCAGCTCGCAGCCTCGCTCCCCAACCCGACGGACAGTCGCCGCGTCGGGACGCATGTAGGTGCGGATCGTGGCGCCCTGACGATTGGCATCGAGAATACCCTCCAGCGTCGAGGCCTCCCAGCTGCTCATCGTCACCACGTCCGCACGCGCGAAGATCGTCTCCCACGCCTCGACGGGGACCTGGGCGACCGCGGGCGACACGGACACAACGAGGGTGACGTCAGGCGGCAGGGCGGCGGCCCACTCGCTCAGCTCCGAGGCGGCATGCGCGCTCGTCATATCCGAGGCGGCCACGTGGACCACGTCCCCGTCGCGCAATTCGATGCTCGCCAACGCAGCGCGCGACGGCTCCGACTCGACGCCCGCCGTCACAACGGAACGCATCGATCCGTCCTCGACGATCAGCTGGATGACAACGCCGATGTCACCCACGAGCTCGGGAGTCAGCACCTCGACACCCGCTTCGACCAGCTGCTGACGCACCGCGAAGGAGTTCGGGCCTGTCCCCAGAGGTGAGGCCGCAGCCGTCGGCACTCCCATCGCAGCAGCAGCGCACAGGGTCGTGAACCCACCGCCCGGACGCGAGCTGGCCGCATCCGCGTGGACGGATCCCCCTCGCTCCGGCATGTATGCGATGTGCATCGGCAACACAAGCGCGACAGAATGCGTCGAAATGAAACGACCCGACACGACTTTTCCTTCCTTCAAGCGCGCTACCGCCCAGCACGCCACGGCCTCGTCGATGAAGAACGCCAACCTACTGCTCGGTCACGACCGGAACGATCATAGGACGACGATGCAGGCGCCGCGCAACCCAGCGGCCGATCACGCGACGCATCGCCTGCTGCAGAATGTAGGGGTCCTGACCGCCGGGAGCAGCCGCGTCCTTGAGCGCCTGAGTGACGTCGGGGAGAATCTCCTCGAAGACCGAGTCGTCCTCGGCCATGCCGATCGCACGAATCTCAGGACCGGCCAAGACCATGCCGGAGTCGTGCTCGACGACCGCGAAAATCGAGATGAAGCCCTCCGAGCCCAGGGTGCGGCGGGTCTCTAGTTCGTCCTCGGAGATCTCTCCGATCGAACGGCCGTCCACGTACACGTACTCACACGGCACGACGCCCGACACGCGCGCGACGCCGTCCTTGAGGTCGACCGTCACGCCGTCCTCCGCCAGGACAACGTTCTGCGGGTCCATGCCGGTCTTGACGGCCAGCTGGCCGTTACCCACCAGGTGGCGGACCTCGCCGTGAATGGGCATCACGTTCTTGGGCTGAACGATGTTGTAGCAGTAGATGAGCTCGCCGGCGCTCGCGTGGCCGGACACGTGCACCTTCGCGTTCTCCTTCGACACGACGCGCGCACCCAGGCGGGTCAGGTCGTTGATAACGCGGTACACGGAGTTCTCGTTACCGGGGATCAGCGAGGAGGCCAGCACAACCATGTCGCCGGGCTCGATTCGAACGGTGCGGTGCGACCCCACCGACATGCGCGACAGGGCTGCCATCGGCTCGCCCTGAGAACCGGTCGCCATGTAGACGCGCTCGGAGGGCGGCAGCTCGCTAATGCCCTTGAGGTCCACGATGATGCCCTCGGGGATCGACAGGTAGCCTTTCTCCTCCGCGATGCGCATGTTGCGCTCCATGGAGCGGCCCACGAAGGCCACGCGACGCCCGTGGTGGGCCGCCGCGTTGATCACCTGCTGGACACGATGCACGTGTGAAGCGAAGGACGCGACGATGATCTGGCCACTCGCCTCGCCGAAGACCTGATCGAGCACCGGGCCGATCTCGCGCTCGGGCGTGATGAATCCGGGCACCAGCGCGTTCGTGGAGTCCACCATGAACAGGTCGACGCCCTCCTCGCCCATGCGAGCGAACGCGCGCAGGTCCGTGAGGCGACGGTCCAGCGGCAGCTGATCCATCTTGAAGTCACCCGTGATGAGGACGTTGCCTGCATCCGTGCGCACGAAAACCGCGAGCGCGTCGGGGATCGAGTGGGTGACGGACACGAATTCGAGGTCGAAGGGGCCGACGGTGAGGCGATCACCCTCGGCGACGACGTTGAGGCCCGGGTCGGACAGGCGGTGTTCACGCAGCTTGGGGGCGACGAAGGCCAGGGTCAGATCGGATCCGTAGATCGGGATGTCGCCTCGCAGCTTCAGCAGGTAGGGCACGGCACCGATGTGGTCCTCGTGACCGTGGGTGAGGACAAGGCCGACGACGTCGTCCATGCGGTCTTCAATCCACGAGAAATCCGGCAGGATCAGGTCGACGCCGGGCTGGGTCTCCTCGGGGAAGAGAACGCCACAATCCACGACCAGGAGCTTGCCCCGGTACTCGAGGACGTTCATGTTGCGGCCGACCTCGCCGAGACCTCCCAGCGGGATCACTCGCAGTGCGCCCTTTTCCAGGGGCGCGGGTTCGCTGAGGTTCTCGTACAAAGACTTCATGATGCCAGTCTGCCACGTTGGCGCCTCTTTGCCCGCATCGGGAGCCACGTTGGATAGGTCGGTCCCCTCACATTTGGCGTCATCGGGGGCGATCATGGGTCACTGGTGGTGCAGGCGCCCGTCTTCCATGGTGTAGCCGCGGTCGGCGAAGTGGCGGGCGTCGGCCTCGTGGGAGACGACGAGGACGGCGGCGCCGGCGTTCGCGGCGTCGCGCAGGAGGGTCAGGACTGCGGTCGCGTTCGCGCTATCGAGGCCAGCTGTGGGCTCGTCCGCCAAAACGATGGAGGGTTCCATGAGGAGGGCGCGCGCGATCGCCATGCGGCGCAGTTCCCCGCCCGACAGCTCGGTGGGTTTGGCTTCGGCCAGGTCGGCCAAGCCTACGGTGGTCAGCAGCTCGCGTCCACGCGCCGCGGGTGCCTCGTCCCGGCTGTAGAGGACTGAGGGCAGCAGGACGTTATCGAGGACCGTCAGGGCGCGCAGCGCCGTATTCCCTTGGGGGACGAGGCCGATGCGCGCGTTGCGCAGGCGGGAGCGCTCCTCGTCGCGCAGCGCGTACAGATCCGTTCCCTCGACACCCACGTGTCCGGCCGTGGGCGTGAGGATCCCAGCGAGCATGGTCAGCAGGGTGCTCTTACCGCTGCCCGAGTGGCCGGAGATGACGGTCAGTTGACTCTCATCCAGGCCGAAATCCAGCGGGTGGACCGCGGTGAAGACCCGCTTTCCTCCGCGTGCCCTGGCAAACTCTTTCGACACACCCGTTGCCTCGATGATCATGTCACTCCCCTTCCTTCAGGGCCAGGCTGGCATCCATTGTTGTCACGTACCGCAGCGCTATCCACGAGGAGACGAGGGCGACGATGCCCACCGACGCGAGCGCCCCCAGAGACAATAGCGCCAGCGTCAGCGCGGATGGTACGAGGAATCCGCCCCCCAGGCTCTGGTCGACGAGGCCGGAGAAGGACACGAGGAGGACACCCGAGATGATGATGCCACCGACACCTCCGAGGAGATTGACGCCGAGCGCCTCGCGGATGATGATGCCGGAGATCATCCGCCGGTGCGCACCCATGGCGACGAGAGTGGCGAATTCCCGCCTGCGTTCGGCGACCATCAGGACGAACAACAGGGTGATCATGAGCAGGCCGACGCCCCACGCGACGCCGATGAGGACAGCCACCGTGCGTGACGTCGAGTCCAGCGATTGCGCGATGCCGCTGACCATCCTCGTTGAGGTGGCGACCGCAACGCCGGGCACCTGCTGGTGGATCTGCGCCGCCACGGCCTCGGCGTCGTATCCGGGCGCCACCTTGACCATGACCGAGGAGATAATGCGGTCCGTCTCAAGCGTCGAGTACTTGTTGAGGCCCTTGCGCAGCGAGGAGTCGATGACCTTCTTGGCGGTCTCGAAGTTCATGTAGACCGCGTTGTCAAGGGTCGATCCGGTTGCATCGAACTGCCCGACGACCCGCAGCGTGTTGTCGAAGAGCTGGAAGTTGCCCGGGTCGTTGGCGAGCACGTTGGCTCCGACGATCACCTCGTCATCTCCCAGTTGTGTGCGCCCCACCGCGTCCCTCATCCACGGCTGAATCGTGAAGTCGGTGGCGGGATCGTAGGCGATCACCTGGTAGCGGCCCGAGCAACAGCTCGCCCTCGCCGAGGCCAGGAAGAGCTGGGAGGACGCAGCTTCGACCCCGTCGACGGCGGCGACCTCATCGCGCGTGGCCGCGTCCATATAGAAGTATGAGGGCTCGGCGCTCACAAGGAACGTCTGTGCGTCAAAGTCGGTATCGGCCTCGGCGGGGGTGACCATGATGTCGGCTCCCAGGCGCGACTGGACCGTGCGCAGGCCGTGTTCGATCCCCTGGACGATAAGGGTCCCTCCGAAAATCGTCATCGTCATGAGCATGGAAAAGAGGACGAGGGTCCCCGTCCGCACGGGGTACCCGCGCAGGTTCATCCACGGAAGTCGCGAGCGCGACAGCATTGCGTCATTCCTCCTTGACCATCGTCCCTAGATCAGGACCGTTTTCTGTCCGCTGACCACGCGGCCTACCCGAGCGAGGGCGAGGCGCGTTCCCACGATCCCCACACAGGTGACTACGGCTATCGATACACCGGCGAGGGGCAGTGACGTCCCGGGGGCGGTGAGGACCTCGAGGAGGCTTCCATCACCCACAACAGGCAGGGCAAGGGCTATCAGCGCCACGCCCGCGAGTGCACCCACGGCGTGGAGTAACGCGGATTCACCCAGCATGACGCGGTTGATGATGCCATGCGATGCCCCGATCGAACGCCAGACGGTGAGTTCGGCGCGTCGTTCGTTCATGAGACTCACCTGTGCGACGACGAGAGCGCCGAGCAGCACCAGCCAGATGGCGCCGAGGACCCCGATCGCGAGCCCGCGGTGGGATCGAATGCCCGAGGCAGTGTCGACGAGTGCTTCGCTGCTGCGCACAGCCCTCACCTTACGCACGTAGAGGTTGATCCAGTTCGTGACGCTCTCGATAGTGTCACTGCCCGACGTTCGCACAAGCGCCGCCGAGTAGTCGGAGCTCGGGTCAACGGTGGCGTCGATGTCCTTCCCCGCCGCGCGCGCGTGCGCGACAATGTCGGAGAGGGTATCCATACTGACGAAGACAGCGTTATCCAGCTCCGAGCCAGTGGCGAGCAGATGCGCGTTAGTCGGGTGCTCCTCGCCAAAGACTGAGAGGGTCTGCCCGTCCGCCCCGGGGACGCCACTACCGACCGCGACGCTCCCGCGGGGCAGGGATGCCCGCTCCCCCTCGCGCATCCAGGGACCCAGCACGAAGTCCGTCTCCGGTTCGAATCCGACAATCCACCGAGTGGAGCCGTCGGAGAGCGTCTCTGAGACGTACAACTGGTGAGACACCGAGGCGATGTCCTCGTTCGAGGACATGCGTGCCAGAGCCGAGCGCGGCTGGTGGCAGTCCACGGGGGTTCCGAGCATGAGGAGGCGCTTCTTGTCCACCTGATTCAGGCAGCTCGTCGGGTAGACGACGAGGTCGGCGCCGAGCCGCCGCTCGGCAAGGGATAGTTCGTTCCTCGCGGCAGCGACAAGAATGAACCCTCCAAAGACGCACGCCGCCTGCGCGAGCGCGAGACAGAGGATGACGACGGACCGGAGTGGATGCGCCCGAACGTTCGCGAGGGGAACGCGGCGCAGGGACAGCGCGCTGTTCATCAGCTCCCCTCACCGGCCCGCGCGACGCTGATCCACAGGGCGGGTCGCACCCCATACTGAAGATCGACGTTTGCCCCACTGAGCGACGACGTTCCCGAGGCATCAACGAATTGCGTGGCGAACCCGTACGTCCCGGGAGAACGCAGCCACCAGTCGGCGGTCCCATCCTCAGAAACGCTCAAGGGGCCTTCGGTGGCGTGCTCGGTGACGGGGGCAGCACCGATGTCGCTACGCGCGGCCGGGGTGCTGAAGTAAATGACACTCTCGGTCTCGCTCAGCGCGAAAACCCGATCATCGGTCGGCGCACCGCCGCTCGCACCGGTGATGGACTGATCCGCGTTCTCGTTATGCACCGTCTCGATGAGGCCGCGCTGAACGGGGGTGAACGCCGCCTCGTAGAACTCGCCGTTCATCCAGGCGCGCAGGTCGGAGTTTTCCCACGTGATGTCCTCGAACGGCACGTGGTGATACTGGCGGGCCTCCAGAACATCGGCGCTCAGCAGCAGGAGCTGACCGTCGATCTCATCGAGGACGATCCACCGAATCGGCTCAGCCCCATTGGACGTATCGCCGTCCTGCTCGTAGGAACCAAACTCGATCGTATCGCCCTTGGACACGCGGCGGTACGGCAGCGCCGGATCGGCCTCGACGAGGGACTGCGCGCGCTGCGCGGCGTCACTGTAGCGTCCCAACGAGTGAAAGATCTCGTACGCGCCCTGGGTATCCCCGGCCTCGTCCAGGGCGACAGCCTCGCGATAGCGCATCGCGTTGCGCACGACGACCGTCAGAGCGATAGCAAGAGAGAGCACGAGGAGAACCGTGGCGACGCGCACGGTTTTTCGACGAAGTAGGGCCCTCACGCCGCCATTTTCTCCCATCTGGGGCGATACGTCAGGCGGAGGGCTTCGCGTCCTTCTTCCAGGACGCCACCAGTGCGCCAATACCGCTGCCGGCGACCAGGACACTCATGATGCGCACGAAGGGCTGGAAGACGGTGTGGCAGCGCATCGTCTTCATCGCGCACAGCGGGCAGATGCCACCGGGAATGAAGAACACAACGACGCTGGCGATGACCGCGAGCGCGAGCAGGGCCAGGCGCGCGGGCTTGTTCTTCACGAGCAAGGAGGCGCCATACAGTGCGATGAGGCCGACGGCGCTGCCGGCCACCATGTTCTGGCACTGGTGGCAGTGCATCCACGACCCGTCGGCCCTTTGCTCGCACGCCGAAAAGACGGTCACACCTCCCGCGAGCAGCAGGGCGCTGAGGGCTGCGGGGACCAGGGGAATGATGACGTCCTTCTTTGCCACGATATCCGTTCCTTTGAGACAACGATCAGTGTTGATGAGCTTTACCTAAGTATATTAAGCCTAACTATTGGTGATCGTCAACGTTCGATGACGCCGCCACGGCCCCCATGCAGCGCGGAACACACAACTCCTCCCCGGCGGGTCTCGACGGGGGCGAGGCGTGTCAGAGCAGGCCGGCGGTGCACAGGGCGCGACGTAGGGCCGACACCTCGTCGTCACTGATGCCGACCATCGGCAGGCGCACGGCCGGGCTGTCGATGACGCCCTGCAGCCACAGGGCGCACTTGGCCATGACCGCGCCCTGTCCTCCACCCATGATGGCATGCACGAGGGGACGCAGCGAATACGACAGCTCGCGGGCCTCCCACACCTGATCGGAGTCGAGCAGCTCGATCATGCGGCGATAGTGGACCGAGGCCACGTGCGTCACCACCGAGATGAAGCCCGAGGCGCCACCCGTCATCCACGCGAAGTTCAGGCCGTCATCACCCGAGTAGTACTCCAGGCCCGTGCGGTGCATGCGCTCCACACCGGTCTCCACGTCACCCGTGGCATCCTTGACGCCCAGGATGCGCGGATGCTGGGCGAGGATGTCCAGTGTCGAATCAGAAAACGCGATGCCCGTACGACCCGGAATGTCATAGAGCATGACGGGCAGGTCGGTCGCATCCGTCACGGCGCGCACGTGCGCACGCAGGCCCTCCTGGGAAGGACGATTGTAGTACGGGGACACGATGAGCAGACCGTCCGCTCCGTGTTCCTGGGCACCCTCACCGATACGCACCGCATGCGCAGTGTCATTCGAACACGCGCCACACAGGATGAACGCGCGATCCCCCACCGCCTCCCGGACGGCGTCCGTCAAGTCATTCTTCTCCGGCTGGTGAGTCGTCGGCGACTCACCCGTCGTGCCGGACAGCAGGATCGTGTCGCATCCCTCGTCCACCAGCTTGATCGCCAGGCGCTGCGCGGATGGCAGATCAATCTCACCGGTGGCGGTCATCGGCGTGACCATGGCGGCTGCGAGGGAACCGAAGCGGCGGGGAGGAATGTTACTCATGCTCTCCATAATACGCAGGCCTGCCCACCGATGGACACAACCGACTCCGACATGGACAGACGGCACAGCAGCTCGCCCGCGCGGAATCGATCGCGCCGTAGGCCCTTAGTCGCGATCCGCCCACCACATGTGTTGCGTCAGCCCATCACCCAGCACGCGCACCGCACCGGAGGGCGCAAAACCCGCCGACGTGTAAAAACGCTGACGCTCCTCATCGTCGACACCCACCCAGGCGCGCAGCTGGCCACTCGTCAAGTCAGCGACAGCCGCCAGCAAGCGCGACGCATGACCCGAGCGCTGGAAGTTCTTCTCCACCGTCAGCTCGTACACCTGCGTCGCGGCCACCGCGCCGTCGCCCGAGGTGGCAGAGTCGCCCGAGGCGGCCCCGGCCTCGTCAGGACCGGCGAGCGCAAAGCCCACGATCGTGTTCCCGTGGAGGGCCACGAGGAGCGCGGAACCCGCGGGCCGCGGCGCACCGAGCGTCTCCTCCCACTGCGCGGCGAGCGTCTCAACTGTGATGCCCTGTGCGCCCAACGCGCTCTCCCCCATGAGGGAACGCCACGCTTCGTACTGCAGCTGCGCGATCGCGGGGGCGTCGCCGCGCTGGGCGGGCCGCACGGAGCGGTCGGGACCGACGGTCGAACTCACAGGCCCATCACCTGATCGAGCCCGATCGTCAGGCCTGTGCGACCGATGACGCGGCGCACGCCCAGGAGGACGCCGGGCATAAAGGACACGCGGTCGAAGGAATCCGTACGAATCACCAGCTGTTCGCCCGCATTACCCAGCAGGATCTCTTCCGAGGCGGTCAGGCCGCGCAGGCGCACGGCATGGACAGGAACGCCGTCAACGCGGCCGCCACGACTGCCGAGCTCGTCGGTCTGCGTCGCGTCGGGCATCTCGCCCAGGCCAGCCTCGGCGCGGGCCTTCGCGATGCCGCGCGCGGTCGCCACCGCGGTGCCTGAGGGGGCGTCCACCTTGGCCGGGTGATGCATCTCGATGACCTCAGCGGACTCGAAGTAGGGAGCGGCCATCGCCGCGAATTTCATGGCCAGTACCGCGCCCATCGCGAAGTTCGGGGCGATCAACACGGCGCGCCCGGCCGCCTCGGCATGTTCGCGCACACGCGCGTAGGACTCGTCCGTCCAGCCGGTCGTGCCCACGACGACGTCCACTCCCGCGTCGAGGAGCGCGTGCACGTTGGACTCGGTGACGCTGGGGATTGAGAAGTCGACGGCGACCTGCGCGCCGTTCACGCTCTCGGCGGTGATCTCGTCTCCCGCGTCGAAGAGTGCAACAACCTCCATATCCGGGGCGCCCGTCACCGCCTGGACAACAGTCGAGCCCATACGGCCCTTGGCTCCGGTCACTGCCACGCGAATCATTGCGCTCTCCTTTTGATGGTGATGTGTGTTTTCAGGGTATGCCCGCAGCGGCGAGGCCTCACGCGGACTGACAGGGGGTTTCTCACTCTCCACTTGTCATTGGGCGGGCAGGACGAGAGCTCGGCAATCCAGCTTGGTAACAAGGGACGCAGCCAACGCGCGCACGTCGGATGCTTCCACCGCGTCGAACTCCGCGAGAGACTCATCGATAGGACGGTAGCGTCCGATGATCTCCGAGCGGCCCAATCGCATCATGCGCGACCAGTTGTCTTCCAGCCCCAGGACAACGCCACCGCGCACCTGCCCACGCACACGCGTCATTTCCTCCTCGGTCGGGCCATCTGCCGCCAGCTGCTCCAGCTGGGCGCGCATGATGGACTCGACCTCGTCGACCTTGTCGGGGCTGCAGCCCGCGTACATGCCGAAGGTGCCCGTATCTGAGTAGGCAATGTCGAAGGCATAGGTCGTGTAAGCCAGGCCGCGCTTTTCGCGCACCTCCTGGAAGAGACGCGAGGACATCGACCCGCCCAGGACCGACAGCAGGACACTCATGGTCGGTCCAGCCGGGTCCGTGGCGGACAGGCCCTCGCAGCCGATGATGACGTGCGCCTGGGTAACGTCGCGTCGGCGGGTGACGTCCTTATCGTGGTCGGCGATCGGGCTCGGGGCCGTCAATCGACGAGGCCGGGGCGCGGCCGCGCTGCGCCCATCCCAGGGCGATCCGTCGAGCGCAGCCTGGACGCGCTCGCACACCGATTCGTGGTCGACGTTACCGGCGGCGGCCACGATGAGGGACGAGGGGCCGTAGTGAGCCTGGTAGTGCTCCCACACGTCTGCGCGCTCGACCTCGCGGATCGCCTGAGCCGTGCCGCCTACCGGGCGCCCGATCGGGCGATCGCCGTGGACGGCCAGCTGGAAGGCATCGTGAACCGTATCGGTCGGCGAATCCTCCCCCATCGCCAGTTCGTCCAGGATGACGCCACGTTCCATCGAAAAGTCATCCTCATCCAGGCGGGAGTCCGTGACCATGTCGGCCAGCGTCTCGATCGCCATGTCGAGATCAGCGTCGCGCACGCGCGCCCAGTAGGCGGTGTGCTCACGCGCGGTCTCCGCGTTCGACTCTCCGCCCACACTGTCGAAGGCGACGGCGATGTCGAGGGCGGAGCGCTTGTTCGTGCCCTTGAAGAGCAGGTGCTCAAGGAAGTGCGTCGATCCCGCCGTGCGCGGTCCCTCGTCGCGCGAGCCCACAGGCACCCACAGAGAGACTCCCGCGCTCTTCGTCGCCGGGATCATCTGGGTGAGAACGCGCGTTCCCGCTCCCAGGATCGTGCGATCAATGCGGGTATCACCGTCCTCGATGGACAGACGCGCCTCGTCGAGCGGCAGCGGCTTGGGGGTCATTTTTCTCCTCTTGCTTCCCCTGATCGGGGCTTGGCACGAAACGTACACAGTCTAGCCGCAAAAAGGCCGGTGGTCGGGCGGAGTACACGCTCCGTCCCGGCCACCGGCACAATTCAGCTAGCGGGAGCTACTCACTCCTCGGAAGCGCCTTCCTCGCGCTCGTCGTCGCGGCGACGACGGGTGCGGGTGCGGGGGCGACGCTCACGACGCTCGGAGCGATCACGGCGCTCACGGCGCTGCTCGGTCGCCTCGCCCTCGGGGGCCTCGAGCTCGCCGGCCTCGCCGTCGATGACGGCGTGCAGGCTCAGCTTGCCGCGGTCGCCGATCTCAGCGATCTCGACCTCGACCTGCTGGCCGACCTGCAGGACGTCGTCCACCGAGTCGATACGCTTGCCGCCCACGAGGCGACGCACCTGCGAGATGTGCAGGAGGCCGTCCTTGCCGGGGGTCAGCGACACGAAGGCGCCGAAGGACGTGGTCTTGACGACCGTGCCGACGAAACGCTCGCCGACCTCGGGCATCTGCGGGTTCGCGATCTGGTTGACCATCGTGCGGGCGGCCTCGGCGGAGGCGCCGTCGGAGGAGGCGATGTAGACGGTGCCGTCGTCCTCGATGGTGACGTCGGCGCCGGTCTCGTCCTGGATCTGGTTGATCATCTTGCCCTTGGGGCCGATGACCTCGCCGATCTTGTCGACGGGGACCTTGACGGTGATGATACGAGGAGCGTTGGGGCTCATCTCGTCGGGGCCGTCAATCGCCTGGTTGATGAGGTCGAGGATCGCCAGGCGGGCATCGCGGGCCTGGGCCAGCGCGCCGCGCAGCACCTGGGAGTCGATGCCGTCGAGCTTGGTGTCCAGCTGCAGGGCCGTGATGAAGTCGCGGGTACCGGCAACCTTGAAATCCATGTCGCCGAAGCCGTCCTCGGCGCCCAGGATGTCGGTCAGGGTAACGGCCTTGAACTGGCCGTCGACCTCACCGGTCATGAGGCCCATCGCGATGCCCGCAACGGGGGCGCGCAGCGGCACGCCAGCCTGGAGGAGAGACAGGGTCGAGGCGCAGACGGAACCCATCGAGGAAGAGCCGTTGGAGCCCATGGTCTCGGAGACCTGACGGATCGCGTAGGGGAACTCCTCGCGCGAAGGCAGGACGGGAACCAGGGCGCGCTCGGCCAGGTCACCGTGGCCGATCTCGCGACGCTTCGGCGAGCCGACGCGGCCAACCTCGCCCGTGGAGAACGGAGCGAAGTTGTACTGGTGCATGTAGCGCTTGGAGTTAATGGGCGACAGGTTGTCGATCTGCTGCTCCATGCGCAGCATCGCCAGGGTGGTGATGCCCAGGATCTGGGTCTCACCGCGCTGGAAGAGGGCGGAGCCGTGCACGCGGGGCAGGACCTCGACCTCGGCGGACAGAGAACGGATCTGGCGCGGCGTACGGCCGTCCATGCGGATCTCTTCGCGCAGGGTGCGGTTACGGATCGTGGCCTTCTCGAGCGAACGGAACGCGGCCTTGAGGGCCTTTTCCGATTCGGGGAAGCGCTCGGCCAGGGCGCCCAGCATCTCTTCCTTGACGGCGTCAACGGCCTCATCGCGGGCGAGCTTGCCCTCGGTCAGCAGGGCCTGAGCGATCTTCTCGGCCGCGTACTCCTCGACCGCCGCGTACTCTTCATCGGTGTAGTCCAGGAACAGCGGGAAGTCGGCGGTCTCCTTGGAGGCCTTTTCTGCGACCTTGATCTGAGCCTCGCACAACGCCTTGATGAAGGGCTTGGCGGCCTCAAGGCCGTCGGCCACGACATCTTCGGTGGGCGCGGTGGCGCCAGAGTGAATGAGCTCCCACTCATTCTTGCCGCCGCCGGCCTCGACCATCATGATCGCGACGTCTTCGGAGCCGTCTTCCTTGGTGACGATACGGCCCGCGACAACGATGTTGAACACGGAACGCTCGAGCTCGCTCCAACGCGGGAACGCGACCCACTGGTCGTCGATGAGCGCCAGGCGGGTACCGCCGATCGGGCCCGTGAAGGGCAGGCCCGCGATCTGGGTGGACATGGACGCGGCGTTGATCGCCAGGACGTCATACGCGTCGTCGGGGTCAATCGTCAGGATGGTCTCGACGACCTGAACCTCGTTGCGCAGGCCCTTAACGAAGCCGGGGCGCAGCGGGCGGTCGATGAGGCGGGCGGCCAGGATGGCCTCGGTGCCCGCGCGGCCTTCGCGGCGGAAGAAGGAACCGGGGATGCGACCCGCGGCGTACTGGCGCTCTTCAACGTCGACGGTCAGCGGGAAGAAGTCGAACTGGTCCTTCGGGTTCTTGCCCACCGTGGTGGCGGACAGAACGGTGGTGGAATCGTCCAGGTAGGCCAGGGCGGAACCTGCGGCCTGCTTGGCGAGACGACCGGTTTCGAAGCGTACGACGCGCTTGCCGAAACGGCCGTTATCGATAATCGCCTCTGCGGCGATGATGTCGGAGCCTTCCATCATGGGGCGTTTCTCCTTGGTTTGTTGGTGTCGCGCTCCACTTCGGCCTTCGATCGAAGCCCACGGATAGGCGCTCCGTAGGCCACTGTCGAAAACCGGCGGTTTGTGCGCGAAAAATAACGGTTTGCCCGAGGCGGGCGTGTGAAAACCGGCCCGTCTCCGCTACGGGAGGCGGGCCGGCCCAAAATCAGCGGCGCAGGCCGAGACGCTCGATGAGCGAGCGGTAACGCTCGATGTCGATGTCAGCCAGGTAACCCAGCAGGCGGCGACGACGGCCGACCAGCAGCAGCAGGCCACGACGGGAGTGGTGGTCGTGCGTGTGAGTCTTGAAGTGCTCGGTCAGATCCTTGATGCGACGGGTCAGCAGCGCGATCTGCACCTCGGGGGAACCGGTGTCGCCCTCGTGGGTAGCGTACTCGGCGATGATCTGGTCCTTGACGTCCTTGCTCAGCGGCACAGGCTTCTCCTTTGTATTCGTTGCGCGGGGCATCCGGGCTTTTCCCGGGTGCTGACAGTCCGCGGCCGGTGTACGGCTTTTCTACAGTAGCACGCCACTCGCTTTATCCCCACAATGAGCGACCAAGCTAACGATTCCGCTCCTCAGCGAGGAGGCTTCCCTCCCCCATCCACCGCTCCGGGGCCTCGGGCCGGGTGGATATTCGCCCAGTTCGTCTGCCGCGCGAGGCCTATCGTGCGGTCACGGAGTCCGGGTCGACGCGCCCAGCGACACCGATGCCGAGAACGGATGCGGTCTGACGCAGGTCATCGTCCATCTGGGTCAGCAGCTCATCAAGGGAGTCGAAGGACATCATCGGCCGGATGCGCGACACAAACGTGACGGCGATGCGTTCGCCGTAGAGGTTCAGGTCCGAGCGTCCCAGGACGTGGGCTTCAACGGTGCGCTCCTCACCATTGAACTGGGGATTGGTTCCCACGGAGATCGCAGCGGGGAGGAACTCAGCGGACTGTGTGCCCGGCACGGCGCGAACAACCCAACCGGCGTAGACGCCGTCCGCTGGGATGACGCCTTCGACGTCTTCGGAAAGATTCGCGGTCGGGAAGCCGAGGGTGCGGCCACGCTTGAAACCGTGGCAGACGGTCCCACGGATGCGGTGGAGGTGTCCGAGGACTCGGGCGGCACCGGAGACGTCTCCGGCTGCCAGGAGCTCACGCACCCAGGAGGAGGACCAGCGCCGTCCTTCGGGCGCCTCAATGTCGGTGACGGTAATAACACCAAATCCGTAGCGGCTTCCCAGCTCGCGCAGCGTGTCGATCGTCCCCGCGTTGCCGCGTCCGAAGCGGAAGTCTTCGCCGACGACGACCTCGCGGGCACCACAGCGCTCCACGAGGTATTCGTATACGAATTCCTCGGGCTCGAGGCTGTAGACACTCGCGTCATAGTGCGCGACGAGCGTCGCGTCCAGGCCGGCCGCAGCCATCGCGTCGAGGCGATCGCGCAGCGGGGAGATGAGCTGGAGGCCCACCTCGGGCTTGTGTACCTGGATGGGGTGCGGGTCGAACGTGATGGCCACCGCGTCGACTCCGAGCTTGTGGGCGCGCTCAATACACGTGGAGACGACCTTCTTGTGTCCGTTGTGCATGCCATCGAAATTGCCAATGGTGACGACACTGGCCTCGTTGCCGGGGATGTCAGAGAGGGAATACCAGACGTTCATGAGTCTCTTTCTAGAAAACCAGGACGGTACGCAGGCGCGCCTCGTCAATGCGAAGCAGACCCAGGACGGTGCCGTCCGGCGCGAGCGCAGCGATCGGTGACGCTTCCTCCTCGGACGAGACGTCCGGGCGATAGCCGACCTCGGTCGCCCACTGCGCCAGTTCACCGCGCGAATGCCTGGGGGCCTGACCATGAGCGAACGCTCCGGCCTCGGCCTCGGTCAGGAGGAGAGTGGGGAACATGGTGCGCGCGGCCTCCCCCAGGGGGACGAGGGGCAGGATCGGTTCCGCCTCCGGCTCTCCTTCCAGGGTGGCTGCCTCGACGGCCGCGCTCAGCTCGTCGAGCGTCACTGCCGACTCCACCGTCACGTCACCGACGCGCGTACGGCGCAGCGCGGTCAGATGGGCGCCCACACCGAGCGCCTCGCCCGCGTCACGCGCGAGAGCACGTACGTAGGTGCCCGAGGAGCACTCGACGACCACGTCAACATCCACGACGCTCACGGGTCCCGAGGGCAACTCAGCGTCAGGCACGTTCTCACCGTCGGCCTCGTCACAGACATACTCGGCGGGGCGCGGGGGCGCCAGGACTTGCAGGCGCGAAATGCGCACCGGGCGAGCCGCCAGCTCGACGTCCTCACCCGCACGGGCAAGCGCGTAGGCGCGTTTCCCGTTCACCTTGATCGCCGAGACAGTGGAGGGAACCTGCATGATGTCCCCACGCAGCGGCGCGAGCGCCGACTCAAGCTCCTCCTCACTCAGCGAGGCACAGCCCACGGCTGCGGTGGCGACACCTTCTGCGTCGTCCGTGTTGGTAGCGACACCAAAACGGATCGTCGCCCGATATTCCTTCGAATGTCCACTCACCCACGTGAGCAGCTTCGTCGCCTTGCCGATGCCGATCACGAGGACTCCCGTCGCCATCGGGTCCAGCGTGCCGCCGTGCCCCACCTTGCGGGTGTGGGCCAGGCGTCGCACGCGTGAGACCACGTCGTGGCTGGTGAGCCCCTGCGGCTTGTCGATAACGACGAGGCCGGGGCGCGGATTATCGGGTCGACGAACCATGAGGGTCAGGCCCAATCCTTCTCGGCGTCGTCCTCTTCGTCATCGTGACGGTAGGGGTCGGCGTCGCCGGCGTAGGTGGCACCGGCAGATGCGGCCGCGATGGCCTCGTCCTTCGCCTTGGCCTTCGCCAGCGCGTCCTCGAGCGCAGCGGCGCTTCCGGGCAGCGCATCGGGAATGAACTCCAGGGTCGGAGTCAGACGCAGGCCCAGAGCCTTGCCCACACGCGAGCGGAACAGGCCCTGCGCGGATGCGAAGGCTCGTGCGGCCTTCTCACGCTGCTCGTCATCGCCGAGCACCGTGTAGAAGATGGACGCGTGCTGCAAGTCGCCCGTCACGCGCACATCCGTGATGGTCACGAGCTCCAGGCGGGGATCCTTCACGTGGCGTCCGATCATCGACGCGACAGTCTGCAGGATTCGCTCCTGCACCTTACGAACGCGAGCCTCGTCAGCCATCGCGCCCTCCTTTCGGGCACTCACGCCCTTGTCGAAACACTAGATGAGAGAAGATCGGGGTCCGAGTATGCCCGGACCCCGATACTTCACACCACGGAATCAGTCACGAGCCTTCTCGCGCATCTCCCAGGTCTCAATGACGTCGCGCTCGGCGATGTCCTTGTACCCCAGGGTGATACCGCACTCGTAGCCCTCGCGGACCTCGGTGACATCGTCCTTCTCGCGACGCAGGGACGCGATCTCGAGGTTGTCGGCGACAACGACGCCGTCGCGCACCAGGCGTGCCTTGGTGCCGCGCTTGATCGTGCCGGAACGGACGATCGAACCGGCGATGTTGCCGAACTTGCCGGAGCGGAAGACCTGGCGGATCTCGGCGGTGCCCAGCTGGACCTCCTCGTAGATCGGCTTGAGCATGCCCTTGAGGGCCGCTTCAATGTCGTCGATCGCAGAGTAGATGACGTTGTAGTACTTGATCTCGACGCCCTCGGCATCCGCCATCTCGGCCACGCGCTCGGCGGGACGGACGTTGAAGCCGATGATGACCGCGTTGTCGACGGTCGCCAGGTTGACGTCGTTCTGCGTGATCGCACCGACACCGCGGTGGATGATACGCAGCGCGACCTCGTCGCCCACGTCGATACGCAGCAGCGAGTCTTCCAGCGCCTCGACGGCACCGGACACGTCGCCCTTGATGACCAGGTTGAGGGTGTCGACCTCGCCCTCGGCCAGGACCTTGTCGAAGTCCTCCAGGGAGACGCGCTTGCGGCGCTTGGCCAGCAGAGCCTGACGTTCGGCAGCCTCACGCTTGTCGGCGATCTGGCGAGCCGTGCGGTCGTCGGGCGCAACCAGGAAGGAGTCACCGGCACGTGGGACGGACGTGAGACCGAGGACCGCGACGGGAGTCGACGGGCCGGCCTCGGAGACGTCGTTACCAGCGTCGTCGAACATTGCACGCACGCGACCGTAGGACGAGCCGACCACGAGGGAATCACCCACGTGGAGCGTGCCGCGCTGGACCAGCATGGTCGCGACGGCGCCGCGGCCCTTGTCCAGGTTCGCTTCGATGGCGACACCGCGCGCGTCGGTATTCGGGTTGGCCTCGAGGGTCAGCGCCGCGTCGGCGGTCAGCAGGACGGCCTCGAGCAGCTCGCGGATGCCCGTGCGCTGCTTGGCGGAGATGTTGACGAACATGACGTCGCCGCCGTACTCCTCCGCGACCAGGCCGTACTCGGTGAGCTGGGAGCGGATCTTCTCCGGGTTCGCGCTTTCCTTATCGACCTTGTTAACTGCGACGACGATCGGAACACCGGCCGCCTGCGCGTGGTTAATTGCCTCAACCGTCTGGGGCATGACGCCATCATCGGCAGCGACCACAAGGATCGCAATGTCGGTGACCTGGGCACCACGGGCACGCATGGCCGTGAAGGCCTCGTGACCGGGGGTATCGATGAAGGTGATCGGGCGGGCGGTGCCGTCCTCAGCCCTGACCGTGACCTGGTAGGCGCCGATGTGCTGGGTGATGCCGCCGTGCTCGGTGTCGACGACGTCGGTGTGACGGATCGCGTCGAGCAGCTTGGTCTTACCGTGGTCGACGTGACCCATGACGGTGACCACCGGCGGTCGGGGCTGCATGTTCTCTGCGTCGTCCAGTTCTTCGGCCTCGAGGTCGATGTCGAAGGACTCGAGCAGTTCGCGGTCCTCATCCTCGGGGGAGACGACCTTGACGTCGTAGCCGAGCTCCGCGCCCAGGGCCTCGAAGGTGTCCTGGTCGAGGGACTGCGTAGCGGTTGCCATCTCGCCCAGGGCGAAGAGGACCGTCACGAGTGCTGCGGGATTGACGTCAATCTTCTCGGCGAGGTCGGCCAGGGACGCGCCCTGGCGGATACGGATCTGCGCGCCGTTACCGCGCGGGATCGACACGCCGCCGATAACGGGCGCGTTCTGCTGCTCGTACTCTTGACGCTTCGCGCGCTTCGACTTGCGTCCGCGCTGCGAGCGGCCGCCTCCGCGGCCGAATGCACCCGGCGTGGAGCCGCGACCGCCGCGGCCACCGCCGCGGGGACCACCGAAGCCACCGCCGTTGTTCTGAGGACCACCGGCGCCTGCACCTGCGCCGCCGGGACGGCCATTGCTGCGGCCGCGACCGCCGCCGCGACCGCCGCGCTCACCACCGCCGTTACCGGAGGCAGCATTACGAGCGAAGTTCGCCTGGCCGGGCATCATGCCGGGGTTCGGGCGGTTACCACCGGGACGCGGGGCACCGGGACGCGGAGCGCCCGGACGCGGACCGCCGTTGCCGGAGGCACCCGAACGAGCGGCGCCGGGACGCGGACCGCCGTTGCCCGAAGCTCCCGGACGCGGGGCACCGGGGCGTGGGCCACCGGAGCCGCCCGGACGGGGCATGCCCTGGGAAGAGGCGTAAGGGTTGTTGCCCGGGCGCGGGCCGCCGGGGCGGGGGCCACCGGGGCGTGCCGGACGCGGAGCGTCGTTACGACGCGGTGCGGGCTTGGGGGCGCTGGAATCCGCGGGCTTGCGGCCGGCGGGCTTGGGCGCACCTTCAGGCTTCTTACCACGAGGCTTGGGAGCGCTCTTGGGAGCCGCAGCAGGCTTCGGCGCGCCGGGCTTGTGGCCATCCGCCTTGGGGGCAGCGGCCTTGGGAGCGGCAGCCTTGGGTGTTGCTTCGGCGGGGGCCGCGGCCTTCTTCGCAGCGGGCTTGGCCGCACTGGGCTTGGGAGCCTTGGCGGCGGCCTTCGCGTCCGCCTTCTTGGTCTTGGGTGTCGCCGCGAACTTCTCGCGCATCTGCCGCACGACGGGCGGTTCGAGCGAGGACGAGGACGACTTGACGAATTCACCTGCTTCCTTCAGGTGACCCATCAGTTCTTTGCTGGTGATTCCGAGCTCTTTGGCGAGCTCGTGGACACGCAACTTTGCCACATTTCTCCATTCCGGAAGCGCCTCCGGTCCGGAGACGCCTTACTGATATTGCTGGCAGCTCATCGCTGGGTACTCATCGGGTGCCCATCAGCTTCCAACCCGCTTCCATTTTCTCGGCGTTGATGGCCCGCGGCCATCACTGGTGGTTGATCAACTCCTCCATGTCGTCCCACACAGCCTCCGAAACGTTTCCCGTTCGGAATGCGCGCGCGAGGCCGCGTCTGACTCGGGCTTTCTGGATACACCCTGCATCGGGGTGGACCCAGGCGCCTCGGCCTGGAAGAGTCGCCGTCGGATCGAGGTGAATCGAGCCGTCTGGCGAACGCACGATCCGCACGAGTGCGGTTCTGTGTGCGTGTGCACCGCATCCAATGCAGGTGCGCCGGGGCCCGGAGGTGGGCACTGGCGGCACAGAATACGACACAATCCCCTAGCTTAGTCCAGCTAGGGGATTGCTCGTCTGAGATTCTATGAGCGACTTGTCACGTCATCGGGGGTGGAGACACGCGACACGATCGCGTCGTCACCGGTTTCCGTATCGGCGTGAATGTCGATGTGGTAGTTCGTCAGGCGCGCGGCGAGACGAGCATTCTGGCCTTCCTTGCCGATCGCGAGGGAGAGCTGGAAGTCCGGGACGATGGCCGTCGCAGTGCGATTATCCACCGAGTGGACGACAACGCGAGTGACGCGGGCAGGAGACAGCGAGTTTGCGACAAAACGCGCAGGGTCGTCGGAGTAGTCAACGATGTCGATCTTCTCCCCGCCCAGCTCGGCCATGACGGAGCGCACGCGCGCGCCCATCGGGCCAATGCAAGCACCCTTGGCGTTGATACCCTCGCGGGTGGCTGCCACGGCGATCTTCGTACGGTGGCCGGCCTCGCGGGCGATGGCCTTGATCTTGACGAGGCCCTGCTGGATCTCGGGAACCTCGCGCTGGAAGAGGCCGGCGACGAGGTTGGGGTGGGTGCGCGACAGGGTGATACGCGGGCCGCGCTCGGTGCGCTCAACGCCCACGACGTAGGCGCGGATGCGGTCACCGTGGCGGTAGGTCTCGCCGGGGACCTTCTCGCCGTCGGGCAGGATGGCCTCGAAGTCGTCGGAGACCTGAACCATGGTGGGGCGGCCGGGGCGCGGGGCCTGGACGGTGCCCGTGATGACCTGTCCTTCGCGTCCCGCGAAGTCACCGAACACGCGCTGGTCGTCGGCGTCACGCAGTCGCTGCATGATGACGGATCGCGCGGTCGACTGGGCGATGCGGCCGAAGTTCTTCGGGGTGTCGTCGAACTCGCCGATCGGGTTGCCGTCCTCGTCCTCGTCCATGGCCATGACGGTGACGCGTCCGGTCTTCTTGTCGATTTCGATGCGGGCCTGGGAGATGGCTCCGGGCAGGTTGTGGTACGCCTTGAGCAGGGCTTCTTCGATGGCGTCAACGAGGGTTTCGAGGCTGACGCCCTTCTCGTTTTCCACCATCCGCAGAGCGGTCATATCGATTTCCATGGTCTCCTACTTCCCCGTTCCACAGTCGACGCGGGAGCGCGCCTTCCTCATGTCCTGGTTACCCATGGTAATCGATCTGGCGCGGTTGGTGGTCGTTGCGATTGTCTCGCCTACGTCACGTTCATCCGCGACGCGCGCCGGACAAGCAGACACCTCGACCACACTGGGGAATGGGCGAGGCGTCTGCGAACGGGCGCGCGAGCGCCCGCTGGGTACTTTTCTACGGCAGGAAGGCGTTCGTCCAAGCTCCCGCCAGATCATCACCCGAGCTGCCCTCTTCGAGCCACCCGCCCTTTTCCATCCATTCCGTGTAGGAAGTCACAAGATCCTCTTGGATCTCGCCCCAACGTCCGGAGGGAGTGAACCAGGAGTCACGAATTGCCCGCAGCGAGGCACGCAGTACCTCGGGGCGCACGTGGCACATGGGCCACGTCATCGCTTCGACGGCGCTGTCCTCGTCATCCATTGCCTCCCGGTAGCCGGCACTCGCAGCGGCGAGGAACGTACGGACGAATTCGGGATTACGTTCCAGGGTGTCCTCGCGCACCGACAAGAAGTAGGAGTGATGAGGTGCGACCCCTACCGAGTCGAATTCGAGGACGACCACCTCATCAAGAGGAGTGTTTCCTTGGAAGGGTTCCCACGCACGAACGTTCATAACGGCGTCGTAGATCCCCTGCTCGACGGAGCGAACATCGGGCTCCCAGTTGCCGGGGTCCGCGAAGCGAATCAGGGTGGGGTCTCCCCCGTCCGCGGCCACCGCCTCGCATACTTCGTGAATGAGGCGAGCAACAGGGGGAACGGCAACGGTCTTTCCTTCAAGGTCCGCGAAGCGCGAGATCCCAGTCGCGGGCGTTGTGATCACCGATCCGAGCTGACGCTGATTGAGCGTTGCAACGGCGACGAAAGGCACGCCGGCGGACCGCGACTGCAGAACGTGTCCCAGGCGCAGGGAGGCGACATCGTATTCGCCGCGCGCGAGCATCGCGGGCGCCCCTCCCCTGTCGTAACCGTCGGAGATCAGTTCGACGTCGAGACCCGCCCGCGCGAAGCCTCCGTTGCGCCTGGCCAGGAAGAGGCCTGCATGGTTGGGCCACGGGTGTACATATTCGAGCATTACTCGTGTGACTGGCATGGTGTTCCTTCGTGTTCGGTGCGCGCGTGAGTGTTGGTAAGAGCGTCTTCCACGCGGGCGCACAGGGCGTGGAATCGCTCCAGTCGTCGGGTACCGCGCCCGCGAGGGTGCGGTAGATCAATCGGGATGATGTCTGTGATATGCCCGGGCCGCACGCTCATGACATGGACGGTGTCGGCAAGTTGAACGGCTTCCCGGATGTCGTGGGTGACGATGATGGTTGTGCGCGATTCCTCGTCGAGAATGCCCGCGAGCCAGTCGCACACGTCTGCCCGAGTGAGGGCGTCGAGAGCTCCGAAGGGTTCATCAAGCAGGATCGCGCTGGCCGGGGTGAGCATCGTACGAGCGAAAGCAACACGGGCACGCATTCCTCCGGACAGCTCATCGGGCCGGTGGGAGGAAAATGAGCCGAGTGCCAGCCCCTCAAGGGCGGCTTGCGCCTGGGCGCGAGCGTCCCGTGTCAGGGCTCCCGCCAGGACGAGAGGCAGAGCCACGTTGTCTCGAACGCTGAGCCAGGGCACGAGCGAGTCCGATTGCGGCATCAGGGCACAGGACATAGAAGTGTTCGGCTGCACGTGGTCGAGCGCATGGTCTGCCTGTTCGAGTCCAGCCGTAATACGGATGAGTGTGCTCTTGCCGCATCCGGAGGGACCGACGACGGCCGCTATCTTCCCCTCCGTTACCGCCAAGCTCGCACGCTCAAGCGCTCGCACGTCCCCCCGCGAGGAGCGGTAGGTTTTCGACACGTCAGCGATGTCGATGCGTCCGGGAACGACGCTCCGACTCCCCTTCATTCGCCTCCAGGGAGAGGGCAGCGAGCGACGGGATGTCACGGCCTCCGCAGCGGCAACGAGTGCGTAGAGGAGGAGTGTCATCAGCACGAGGACTCCGGCTCCGGCAAATACGAGGTCGGTGCGAAATGACGATTGCGCACTCAGGAGGAAGACGCCAAGTCCACGTTTGGCGCCCATAAACTCAGCCGTGGCAGCAGATGCGAACGCGTAGGTAGCCGCGATGCGGATGCCCGAGAACAGGTGCGTGTGTGCCCATGGCAGCCGCGCATGGATGAGGATCCAGAGACGCGAGGCACCGGCGACAGCGAGTGGGTCGGTGAGGGAGGTTGGCACGCGCCCGAGACCGCGCAGCAAGGCAATAGCCACGGGGAAGGCGGTGAACACCGCAACGACCACAATTTTCGAGGCCATGGTGAAGCCCATCCAAATCACCATGAGGGGTGCGATCGCCACCAGGGGGATTGTCTGGGAGACAACCAGGATTGGCATGGCGACATGGGAGACGCGGGGCCAGAGCGACGTGGTGAAAGCGATGATGACTCCCGTAGCGATTCCGACGAGCATGCCCGCGATCCCTTCGATACCCGTCGCCCACGCAGCCGCTCTGAGCGACGGCCAGCTGGCCGCTGCCGAGGTAACAATTGTGGTGGGAGCCGGCAGGATCCGCTCTGACAGGCCGGACCAGGCGTGGAGAATCTGCCACGCTGTCACGACCACACCCAGGGAGGCGAGTGCCCAGGCTGAGCGCACGACATTGTCGCGCGTGCGCCCATCCTCCGAGCTTGGCCTACTCGAGGAGATCATTGGTCACCATGTCTGCGCCGCGCAGGCCGGCGGATGCGGGCTTTCCGTTGGCGTCTTCGAGGAGGCCCTGTCCCTCCAGGTAGTCGATGTAGCGCTGCCAACGATCGACGTCACCGTGACCGACGCTGCCAGCTGAGTCCTTCCAGTACTGCGATGAGAGCAGCTCCTGGCTCCTGGTGGCCAATTCGCGATCGATGGCAGCGTCGGGATTGGCATTCAACAGTGCGTCTACGGCACCGGACGGATCGGAGATGGCATCCTTGTATCCGCGTTGGGTCGCCTGGATGAATCGCTTTGCCAGGTCGGAGTGGTCTCGCAGGTATGCGGGGGTTGTTACCAGACCGAGCTCGGCGGGCGTCGTCTCAACACCGTAGTCAGCGGGCATGAACCACTTGACGGGGGTTCCGGCGAGGTCCGCCTCGATCCCTTCCCACGTTGTGAGGCCTTCGGCATAGTCTGCCGTGCCGTTGTAGACGGCTGCGTAGGCGCTGGTTCCGAGCAGCGCGGTCTCCACGTTTCCTTGTCCGCCGTCGTTGCGGATCATAGTTTGTACCTTCGCCACGCCTTCGGCTGCGCCCCAGGTTGCAAAGAGTTTTCCGTCAAGGTCGGCGGGCCTCGTGATGTCCGAGTTGTCTGCGCGCACTGCGATGCCCTGCGAGGACTCTTGCTGGAGGTTGAAGACCATGGTCATGTCGTCACCACGCGCTTTGCCGGCGATCACGGAGTAGGCCCCTTCGAAGGCGAAATCGGCCCCTCCTCCCAGGAGAACTGACGCGGACCCCGCTTCGGAGTAGGGCAGGATCTCAACATCGATGCCCGCCTGCTCGTAGTATCCGCGGGCGATGGCCAGGTAGACGCCGGAATGGTTTGTGTTCGGTGTCCAGTCCAGGACGACACTCACTGTTTCCCGCGGATGCTCGCTCTGGGAGTTCGTTGCGGTGTCTGAGCAGGCCGCCACGGCGAGAGCGCAGGCGGGCAGCAGCATTGCAAGCCCCTTGATAGTTCGTTTCATTGTTTTTCCTTTCATTCGTGCATTACTGCGTCGTCGAGCCACGCCAGGTAGTCCTGCCCAGCCGGGCGTGTGAACCACCGAGTATGCTCGCCGAAGAAAATGTCAAGGCACCAAGTCGCGCCCGGGATGGATCGGGTCGCCCCGTACTGGTAGTCGATCCAGTTGAGGCCAGACTCCGCTTGGATCAGCGGCATCAAGGCAATGAGGCCGCGTCGTTCGAGAGGACTCAGGGGTCTGACGTCCTCGTAGCCTTCGATGAGGGCGAGGGTGATGTCTCGGTGGACTGCCTCTTCCTCGCCGTCGACGATCCGCGTCCACTCGAAGGCATTGCGCTCGATAATGAGCGCCAAGTCGTAGATGGAGGGATTGAGATCGGCCAGCCCAAAATCGATGAATTGTGAGGGGGCGAGGCCCTGCCAGAAGACGTTGGAGATGTGCAGGTCTCCGTGGGTCCACGACGTCGGCAGATCGCGGGCGATCGGGGCGTATGCGGCGGCGAACTTCAGATGCGGTTCCCACTGATCTTCGATACGTCTGCCCGTATCGCGTAGGAAGGCCGCAACCCCGGGTCGCTGCTCGATCCATTGGGCCAGGTCTCGGCGGGGATCGTCGGCGAAGAGGCGCATGCGTGACTGGTAGGCGCAGGGCGGGTTGTTGCGGGCTCGATAGTCCGCCGAGGCCAGGGCGAGTCGCGCGGTCATGGTGCCCAGGGCGTGCGCCTCCTCGAGGGTGCCCGGAATCGTCCACGTGGGATCATCACGGTACCGGTCCTCACCGATTGCCCCTTCGCACACCTCCCACGTGCCCGTAGGTGTTTCCCAGACGGTATCGCCGTCCGCAAAGGGCAGAAAGGCTGGGGTGGGAAACCCCTTCGCGCGTACGTGGGCGACGAGGCCGTGGACAGCTCGCAGGTGATCGGGGGGTACGGCACCAGACCCATAACGCTTGATGAAAACCGTCGTATCGCCCGCATCTACGAGGATTCCCGCTGTCGTTGGGCGGTTCGAAACCTGCAGGGCAGTGCCTGCGAGGGGGGTGGCGAGGCGGGCGAGTACCCGGGAGATTTCGTCGTCGGAGATGACGGGCCAGACCCTGGTCGTCACGTCGAGATGATTGTTATCGTCGCTCACGTCGGCTCTTTCGCGTGCGCGCACGAGCCTTCGTGGAAGAAGTGTCTGCGTCCCTACGCCGGTATGATCCGGATCAGGTGTGTCGGTCGGAGGATCGCCTCCCTCTCAGCCCCTCGCTTCTGGGGCTCCCGTGCATCGCGTCACACTCTACACCCCATCGGGTTCATTATCAAACGGATCACACACATGTGCCCGGCTGCGTCAACGCAGCCGGGCACATCGCAGATCACGGGTTTAGTTCCCCGTTCCAAAGTCGACGCGGGAGCGCGCCTTCCTCATGTCAGAATAGTCAATGGTAGTCGTTTCACCGTCGACATCGATCGTTGCGCTGGTCTCGTCAGCCGCCACGACGCGTCCGGAGACGTAGCCACCGGCGCGCAGCTTGATGCGCACGAGGCGTCCGATCTGGCGCATCCAATGCCCGACTTTCGTCAGTTCGCGTTCGGCCCCCGGTGTGGACACCTCCAGCAGGTACTCGCCGTCGATCGGATCTGCGGCGTCCAACGCTTTCGACACGGCGCGGGACACCTCAGCGAGGGTGTCCGAGTCGATTCCGTCGGCGCCGATCGGCGCTTCGACGATGACCCGCAGGAGCGGCATCGCATCGGAGCGTGAGCGGGTCACTGAGTCCAGTTCCAGTCCCGACTGTTCGACCACGGGAGCCAGCAGCTCCTCGAGCGGTCCATCTGACGTGGACGATGCCATATGCGCCTATCTTTCTCTCGCGTACGCGGGTCAGTTCCCTATCCTACCCGGGGGTGTGGGATGATGCGGGTGTGCGTTTCGCAAAACTAACTTTGACCACACGCCACTTCCCCGGCCTCGTCGCGACTGGGGTGGCGGTTCTCGCGCTGTCCGCGTGCTCGTCGTCCTCTCTACCTACCCTGACCGGATTCGCCGCCGTACGCGACCAAGCTGCGCGCACGGAGTCGGCGGCTTCCGATCGGGCGACCCAGCTTGCCGAGGTCGCGACGGACTGCGCGTCCTGTTCGGCGGCTCTGCGCGCTGTCGCGGCGGCCTCGGACGAGCGCCTGGAGGCACTGGGTGGCCTGTGGGACCCGTGGGGCGGAACACCGCCCGAGGGGGCCTCTGCCCCCGCCGCCGTGTCCGAGGCCCCCACCGACGTGTCGGCGTTCATCGCGTGGCTCGCCCGCACGGCGACCCGCGACCTGGAGATCGCCGCTGACACGAATCGCACGAGCGCCGATGAGGCCCGCACCCTGGCGGCTGCGGCACTCGGTCGTTACGCGAGCGCGGTCACGATCGCCCAGGCCTATGGCATCGACCTGGATGCGGGGCTGGACCAAGCGCTCCTTATCAACGACCGCGTGAATGCAGCCTCACGCCAGGGAGTCCAGACCTGGTCCATCGATCTTTTCGACGCACCGGCAATATCAGCATCGTTCGCCCCCTCGGGCAAGGATCTGGCATCGTCTCAGGAGCTGTCGAGCGCGGTCGCCACCTGGGATTGCACGGCATCGACTCTGCCACAGGCGCAGGTGAGCGCCGGCACGCTGACCGACGCATACGCCGTGTCGGGTGAGCTACTCACGCGCGCCGACACCGCGCTGCGTGCCGGAGCTGCCGATACGCGCACCCCCCGCTGCACGCTCGGGTTCCTCGACGCGCCTTCCCTGGCATCAAACCTGCTTGCGGCGGACTCCGCCATGCTGGCCAGCAATTCCTCGGACGTGCGCAGCGCTGGCGCCAGCGCCGCGCTGGCGGACATCCAGCAGTGGGCTCCTCGCACCTCCCTGCCCGCGCTCATCGGCACGCGCTGACAGCGAGCACCTCGCCTCACGGGCGCTTCCATACAGACACGAGGGCCGCTCACCCATCCCGGGGAGCGGCCCTCGCGTCTCGTCTCTTCTCAGACCCTCGCTGCGATGTCATCGCCGATCTGCGAGGTGGAACGCACGAGCGGATGCCCGGCTGCCGCAGCGTCGGCTCGCGCCGCCATGTCGGCGTCGATTGCGCCGCGAACGCGCGCCGCCTCCTCGGGGTAGCCCATGAAGTCGAGCATCAGCGCGACCGAGGAGATGGTCGCGGTTGGATCCGCCTTGCCCTGTCCCGCGATGTCGGGGGCAGAGCCGTGCACGGGCTCGAACATGGAGGGGTACTCGCGCGAGGGGTTGAGGTTGCCGGAAGCACTCAGGCCGATACCACCGGTCACGGCCCCGGCCTCGTCGGTGAGGATGTCACCGAAAAGGTTGTCGGTGACAATAACGTCGAAGCGCGCGGGGTCGGTGACCATGTAGATGGTGGCAGCGTCGATGTGGCAGTAATCGACGCGCACTTCGGGATACTCCTCCCCCACCTCGTCGACGATGCGACGCCACATGTGTCCGGCGTTCACCAGGACGTTGTGCTTGTGGACGAGGGTGAGGTGCTTCTTGCGCGAGGCGGCCGCTTCGAAGGCGTAGCGCACGACGCGCTCGACACCGTAGGCGGTGTTGACGCTGACCTCGGTTGCGATCTCGTGCGGGGTGCCCACGCGCACGGCGCCGCCGTTACCGCAGTAGAGGCCTTCTGTGCCTTCACGCACGACGACGAAGTCGATGTCGCCGGGGTTGGCCAGGGGGCTGGGCACACCCTCGTAGTATTTGGAGGGACGCAGGTTCACGTAGTGGTCGAGGGCGAAGCGCAGCTTGAGCAGCAGGCCTCGTTCAAGGACGCCGGAGGGGACGGAGGGGTCGCCGACTGCGCCGAGGAGAATCACGTCGTGGCACTTGATGGCCTCGAGGTCCTCGTCGGTGAGCGTGTCGCCGGTGGCGTGCCAGCGCTCGGCCCCCAGGTTGAAGTGGGTCGTGGAGTAGTCGACGCCTTTGTCTGCCAGGACGCGATCCAGGACCTTGAGGCCTTCGGGGACGATCTCCTTGCCGATGCCGTCGCCGGGGATTACTGCGATGTTCAGTGTCATAGCTCCATCTTCCCCCGCCCGAGGCCCCGAGGAGGGAATCGTTCCACCACGTGGGCCGTTTTCCCGGTGACGTCTCCCATAGACGAGGCCGGGGCCGGGAGAGCACGTACGCTCCCCCAGCCCCGGCTCGGTCAGACGGATCAGATCCACGCACCCGAGGGAGCGAAGAAGTACCAGCGACCGTCGATCAACTGCCAGCCTGTGACCATGTGGCCGTTGTCGGCGAAGTAGTACCAGGCGGAACCGATGTGCTGCCAGCCGGTGAGCATGGCTCCCGAGGGAGCCAGGTAGTACCAGCTACCGGCGTACTGCCAGCCCGTGAGCATCGCCCCGGAGGCGTTGAAGAGGTACCAGGTGCCACCGACCTGCGCCCAGCCGGTCGCCATCGCTCCCGTCGCGGGGTCGAGGTAGTACCAGGCCCCATCATGGATCCAGCCGCTGACGCGGGCACCGTAGGCGTTGTAGTAGTTCCACACGCCACCCTGATTGTCCCAGCCGGTGACCATCATGCTGTCTGCGCCGAAGCGGTAGGTTGCCTCGCCGATCGTGATGGTCTGGTTCGTTGCGTAGCTGGAGTCTTCCAGCTGCCACTTCCAACCCGAACCGGTGTTCACCCAATGTGCGGGGGTAACAGCCGGGGCGGGTTCAGGGGTGGGCTGCGGGTCCGGAGTCGGCTGCGGGTCCGGAGTCGGCTGCGGGTCCGGAGTAGGCTGCGGGTCCGGAGTCGGCTCTTCGCCGGGGTCGGTCAGCCCCAGGTAGGAGGCGTCAATGCGCATGAACTCGATGTTCTTGTAGCCGCCGGACTCGTACAGCAGGCCCCAGGTGCCATCGCCGAGGGGATGCAGCGTCGAGTAGGCCATCTCGCCGCTCTCGAAAACGGTACCGTCATTCCAGGTGAAGCCGTCGTCATAGGAGACGCGGATGGTGCCGTTGGCGCGGGCGCTGGACGAATCGGCGTTGGAGAAGAACAGGACGCGTGCGCGTGCGGAACCCTCGGGGGCGTCCGGGTAGGCGCGCACAATGGAGGCGTTGTTACGCGGGTCGGTCAGGTCCCAGTTGTGGCGGAAGGGGCCCCAGGTCTGTCCACCGTCGTAGGAGATGGCTTCGAGGCGCTGGCCGGCGGTACCCTGCGTGCGAGAGTTGAGGAGCAGACGTCCGTCGGAGAGCTCGACGACCTTATTCTCGTCGGCGTTTCCCTCGGTGGGTGCACCGGGCTTCCACGTCACGCCGTGGTCGTCGGAGTAGACGGAAACGGCCATGAGCGAGGTCGTGCCGGAGTTGGCGACGGCGTACTGCTGGATGAGTCGTCCGGCGTGGGCACCGTAGCGCAGCTGGATGCCTTCACCGGAGGACGCGAAGCGCGTGAACCACTGGTCGGTGTGACCGGCGGTTACCTGGTCCGTGATGGTGCGGGGGTTGACCCAGGTCTCGCCGTTGTCGTGGGATTCGACGACGTGGGCGTGCAGGATGTTACGCGCTGCGGGGTCGGTACCGAGCTGGGACTGGAAGAGACCGGCGTCGTAGGACTTGACCGAGAATAGGAAGATCGTTCCGGTGGTGCGGTCGACGACGAAGGAGGGATCGGAGTAGCCGACCTTATCCGCGCCGGGGGTGCCTGCAAGCGCGGTCTGGATGGAGGTCCACGACTGACCGCCGTCCTTGGAGATGCGGTAGACGATGGAGTTCGCCTGGGGTGCATCCTGGCAGGTATCGGGGCGCCCGTCCCACGCGGCGATGATCCATCCGTTGGTGGCGGTGGTCAGCGCGGGGATGCGGTGGCAGCTGAAGCCCGCGAGGCCTGGGGATGCGAGGCGAACTTTCTCGCTGATCGCGTAGTCATGCGGCGTCTCCAGCGGGTCGGGGGCCGGGGGCCGTTCGCCCTGAGCGACGGTCACAGGGTCAGCGTTCGCGGTAATGTCACCGGCGATGACGTCTGTGCCGTTGCGGTCGCGGGTGGCAGCCCACGTCGTCATCGGGGTGAAGGTTCCGGCCGCGACATCGTCGGCGGTCACGGTGTGCGTCGCGGTCGTGCACTGCTTGGTGGTGTGCGCAGCGAGGTTGTGCCAGCGGCAGTTGGGGGCCCCGGTGGCCAGCACGCCGGACAGGTTCGAGGCCACCGGGAAGACGGTCAGAGCACTGTCTGTGTTGTTGGTGTAGGTGACGGTGATGGTGATGAGGTCACCTTCGTACACCTTGTCTCCGTGGGAGTCGGTGCGCGTCACAGTGACGGTGATGGGGGCCGAACCTTCGTCGGTTACCGAGGCCGTCACCGGGGCTAGCGCACCGGTGTCACTGGTCGGGGTGGCGAGCGTGGGAACCGAGAGAGCTGCGCACAGCAGCGCGGCTCCCGAGGCAGCCGCGAGGGCACGCCCGTAGTGGCGGAGGGTCATCGTTGGTCCTTCCGAGATGAGTTGTCAATCAGCGGGCAGTGAGTCATGACTCACTCTCTACGAGATTCATCATACAAATTTAGATGCCGACTAACCAGTTATACGACAGATATTTTTATCAACGTCTAAGATAATTACCCCGCAACTTCGAGGCCCCGCGTTCACCTGTCAGGCTGAGCACCTGGGAATTCTCCCCCGCCGACCAACCAGCCATAGACACGCTCCAACTCACGGACATATACACGGATGTCACACTGGGCCCCAGGCCTCGATATCGCGCAGCCTCAGCTCGACGAGCCTTGCCCCCGCGATCGATCCACGCGTCAACGACGCGCGCGAGCGAGCGCGGATCCCCCGCCTCGAACACGCTCTCCTCCGTCAGCGCAAACTGACTGGTCGCCGTCAGGGGGCCACGCACGAGAACAGGGACCACGCCGTGACGCAGCGCCTCACGAGCACCGAGGCCCTCCACCTCGATCCGCGCGGCATGCACATAGAGATCAGACTTCCTCGAGGCCCGAGCCATCTCATCTGCACTCATAAAAGCAAAGCAAACCGGATGGACGATGACCCCATCGCGCACGAGCCGATCCGCCTGCGCTCGAAGCCGCCCTTCTGTCGGTCCTCGCCCCGCCAGGGTCAGCTCGATGGAGCGAGCATGAGAACTGAAGCGCAGAGCACACGGGAATATCGCCCAATCCTTCTCACGCGAAAAACACCCGATCTACCTGGCGACGATCCACACGAGCAAGGGCGTAGCACTGAGAGGCGATGAGTGGCGCAACGAGGGGGATACGAAGGTGCGGAAGGGGATAAACAGGCACGCCACCACCACAATCATTCCGATGACACGGAGGCGCAGACAACACGCGAGCATCATGCCCCCACTCTCCCAGGAGCATGGTCATCCGACGCGCGGACACTGCAAGCCCATTGCCGCACACGCACAGGTCGCTCATGACAAACAGGACCGGCAACTGCATAAATGCGCGTTCCTCAGCGGCCTCACCATCAGGATAGGAACCCTGCGCTCCCACCAATAGGAACACCGCATCCTCTACTCGCTTCAACAGGGCATGCTCCTGAGCTACTGGCTCCAGTGAGTTAATCATCCCGACAATCTGATAGTCACCGCTTCATCGCGGATAGCTTCAAGCCCCGTCCTCGTCCCACATTGGGAATGAACTGCGCCCCGAAACTTGGACGCTTTAAATGCGTAGCCGTTATGCGGCTTCCTGTAGGGCCTGATCCCGGTATTCTGCCGGTGTCAGGCCCTTGAGCTTGACTTGGCGTCTTGTTGTGTTCCAGTGTGTGATGTAGGCGTCGAGGTCGGCTTTGAAGCTCTCGAAGGTCTGCCAGTCCTGGCCGCGAAAGAACTCGTCCCTGAGGTGCCCGAAAACCTGCTCGGTGGCACCACTGTCGATGCAGTTGCCTTTGCGTGACATGCTCTGGATGAAACCGTTATCGGCGAGCGCACTGATGTAGGCCTTGTGCTGGTACTGCCATCCCATGTCCGAGTCCAAGATCGGCTCAGCTCCTGCGGGCTTGGCATCCATGAGCATCGAGAGCATCTCTTTTTGTTGGGCGAGGTTGGGGCACATCGAGATGGAGTGGGCCACGATCTCTTTGCTGGCACAGTCGTAGACCGGAGCGAGGTAGGCCTCACCGAAGGAGAGCTTGAACTCGGTGACGTCGGTACCCATTTTCTGCCAGGGCCCATCGGCCTTAAAGTCACGGCCGATGATGTTTTCGAAACTGTGCCCCACCTCCCCCTTGTAGGAGTCGTACCTGTGGTAGCCCCTCTCGCGGCGTATGCCCCAGCGCAGCCCCATTTCGCCCATCATCTTCAAGACCGTCTTATCGGCGATGCGCTCCCCTTCCTCTGCGCGCAGGCACATGGCTACCTGCGTGACCGCACCCATTGGGGGTTCGTGAAAAGATCTAGGCGACCTTGGGCCGCAGATACGCCCTGGTTGGCTGCTGGGGGTGAGCCAGCACGTAGTAGTAGCTCGACCTGGCAAGACCGGCGGCCTCGAGGAGATCACACACCGCACGTCCACGCCCTGAAAGCTCAGCGACCACTAGGGCGTTATCCCGGTTTGGCAACGCCTCTGCGCCCTTCAGGGCAATCGATTCTTTTAGGTACACCACCTGCGCCTCGAGCTTGCGCACACGCTCTTGGAGTTCCTCCTCACGCGTTGATGGCACCGCCCGCACCGACCCCTTCGGCCTGCCCTTGGGCTTGGGCTTGAGCGCCTGCACGCCGCCCTCGCGGTACAGCCTGCACCACTGCTTCAACGGTGTCGCGCTCGCAATACCAAAACGCACCATCGCCTCAGGCTTACTCATCCCCCCATCAACCACGGCCCTCGCTGCAACGACCTTGGTCTCATAGTCGTATTTGGCCCGCTTTACTCCCATGGCAAGAAGCCCGCCCCTCCCGATCACACGGTACATCTTGTGCCACTGTCTCACAGTCTCGGCACACACACCAAGCCTCCTGGCGGTCAAACCGTAGCCGCATCCCCTCTCAAACATCTCCACCGCCCGCTCCCAAAGCAAACGATCATGCCTCAACCCCAGATCCACAGACACGAAAAGCCTCCCATACCCTGGACTTCAATTTCGATGTCCAAGAAACGGGAGGCAGTTCAAAAAGGAACGAGGCCGGGGCTTGACGCTATCCGAAACGGAGCTCGAGATCAGCGCGCGGCGCTGCCCTCGGTGTAGTCCTCGTCGGAGTCGGTCCAGCCGAACGCCTTGCGCAGCTTCTGGCCGGTCTTCTCGATCGGGTGGGCCTCTTCCTCGGCGCGCAGCGCCTTGAACTCGAGGGCGCCGTTATCCTGATCGGCGATGAACTTGCGGGCGAAGGTGCCGTCCTGGATGTCGGCCAGAACAGCCTTCATGGCCTCCTTGGAGGCCTCGCCGATGACGCGCGGGCCGGAGACGTAATCGCCGTACTCAGCGGTGTCGGAGCAGGACCAGCGCTGCTTGGTGATGCCACCCTCGTTGATGAGGTCGACGATCTGCTTCATCTCGTGGCAGACCTCGAAGTAGGCGATCTCGGGCTGGTAGCCAGCCTCGACCAGGGTCTCGAAACCAGCCTGGATCAGGTGGGAGACGCCGCCACACAGGACAGCCTGCTCGCCGAACAGGTCGGTCTCGGTCTCCTCGGTGAAGGTCGTCTTGATGACGCCGGCACGGGTGCCGCCGATGCCCTTCGCGTAGGACAGGGCCAGCTCCCAGGCCTTGCCGGAGGCGTCCACCTCGACGGCGACGACGTCCGGAGTACCCTTGCCCTGCACGTAGGTCTCGCGAACCTTGTGGCCGGGGCCCTTGGGGGCGACCATGATGACGTCATGGCCGGCGGGGACCTCAATGTAGCCGTAGCGGATGTTGAAGCCGTGCGCGAAGAGGAGGGCGGCGCCTTCCTTCAGGTTGGGGGCGATCTGCTCGGCGTAGACGTAGCGCTGGACCTGGTCGGGCAGCAGCACGGAGACGACGTCGCCCTCGGCGACGGCCTCGGCCACGTCCTTGACCTCGAGGCCAGCGGCCTCAGCCTTGGCCCACGAGGAGGAACCGGGGCGCAGGCCGACGACCACGTCAACTCCGGAATCCTTCAGGTTCAGCGCGTGAGCGTGACCCTGCGAACCATAACCAATGATGGCAACCTTCTTGGACTGGATCAGCGACAGGTCTGCGCCGTCATCGTAGATGATCTCTGCCATTTTCATTTCTCCTTCAGTTGATCCGTGATCGAGCGAGACCCGCGGCCGATGGCCACGGCGCCCGACTGGACGAGTTCGGTGACACCGTAGGGCTCCAGGGCCCGCAGCAGCGCCTCCAGCTTGGGTAGGGAGCCGATCGATTCGATGACGACCGACTCGGGTTGCACGTCGACGACGTGTGCGCGGAACAGGTCCACGATCTGCAGGACCGAGGTGCGACGGGTCTCGTCAGCCTGGACCTTCATCATGAGCAGACGCCGTTCGACGGAGTCTTCGGGTTCAAGCTCGACGACCTTGAGGACGTTGATGAGCTTATTGAGCTGCTTGACCACCTGCTCGATGGGCGCGGAGTCTGCGTCCACGATGATGGTCATGCGGGAGATCTCGGGGTGTTCGGTCTCTCCCACGGTCAGCGACTTGATATTAAAGGCGCGGCGGGCGAAAAGCGCGGCAACGCGAGTGAGCACGCCGGGTTTGTTCTCGACCAACACGGCCAGAGTGTGACGATTTGTCATCAGTCTTCCACCTCCCAGTCGGGCGCCATGCCCTTGGCGTAACGAATCTCATCGTTGGACACGCCCGCGGCGACCATCGGCCAGACCATCGAGTCTTTGGAGACGCGGAAGTCAATGAGGACGGGGCGATCGTTGATTGACATAGCCCATTCGATGGCCTCGTCGACCTCGTCGATGGAGCGCACGGTGCGCGCCGCCATGCCGTAGGCCTGCGCGAGCATCTCGAAGTTGGGGATCTGTTCGCCCTCGACGGGGTTGAGCGTCGTGTTCGAGTAGCGCTTGCCGAAGAACAGAGACTGCCACTGGCGCACCATGCCCAGCACCGAGTTGTTGATGAGAGCGACCTTGATCGGAATGTTGTTGATCGTGCAGGTGGCCAGCTCCTGGTTGGTCATCTGGAAGGAGCCGTCGCCGTCGATCGCCCACACGACCTTGTCGGGAGCGCCGACTTGGGCGCCCATGGCTGCGGGGATGCAGTAACCCATGGTGCCAGATCCGCACGAGGAGATGAAGCTACGCGGGTTGTCCAGCGTGATGAACTGAGAGGCCCACATTTGGTGCTGGCCCACGCCCGTCACGTAGATCGCGTCGGGGCCGACGTGCTCGGAAAGCTTCTTCAGGACTTCCTGGGGTGCCATCATGCCGTCGTCGGGCTCGGCCCATCCGATCGGGTACTTGGTGCGCAGACGGTCGAGGTAGCGCCACCATCCGGAAATGTCGGCCTTGTTTTCCGACGAGGCCTGGGCGATTTCCTGGGTGAGGATCGGCAGGGCGGTCGCCAGGTCGGCAACGATCGGAATGTCGGCGTGGCGGTTCTTCGAGATCTCAGCTGCGTCGATGTCGATGTGCACGACGGTCGCGCGGGGTGCGAAGGAGTCGAGGCGGCCGGTCACGCGGTCGTCGAAGCGGGCGCCGAGCGCCACGATGAGGTCCGCACGCTGGAGCGCACCGACGGCAGCCACGGTACCGTGCATGCCGGGCATGCCGAGATTGTGGCGATCAGAGTCAGGGAAGGCGCCGCGGGCGGTCAGCGTGGTGACGACGGGGGCGTTCGTGACCTCGACGAACTCAGCAAGGGCATCGGTAGAGCCGGAGCGCACGATACCGCCACCGACGTAGAGGACGGGAGCCTGGGCATCGGCGATCGCGCGGGCAGCCGCACGCACCTGCTTCATGTTCGGCTTGTCTGCAACGCGGTAGCCGGGCAGATCCAGGACCGGAGGCCAGGAGAAGTCCATCTCGGCAACCTGCGCGGACTTGGTGATGTCCACGAGAACGGGGCCTGGGCGACCGGTAGCCGCGAGGTGGAAAGCCTCGGCCAGGCGCGCGGGGATCTCCGCGGGATCCGTGACCAGGAAGGAGTGCTTGGTGATGGGCATCGATGCACCGACGACGTCGGCTTCCTGGAAGGCGTCACTGCCGATCAGGGAGGCACCGACCTGTCCTGAGATCGCGACGATCGGAACCGAGTCCATAGATGCGTCACCCAGGGCTGTCAGCACGTTGGTAGCTCCGGGGCCGGAGGTCACGATCGCGCAGCCGACCTTACCGGTGGCCAGGGCGTAGCCTTCGGCAGCGTGGCCCGCACCCTGCTCGTGACGGACTAGGATGTGGCGCACAGACGTCGACGCCATCAGCGGGTCGTACGTCGGCAGGATTGCGCCGCCGGGCATACCGAACACGTCGGTGACGCCCAGGGCTTCGAGGCTGGCCACGATAGCCTCGGCTCCGGTCATGCGGGTGGTGTTGGCGGTGTCGCTCACCATTCGTCCTCTCAATCGTTGGGACCGTCTCAAAGAAAAAACCCCGTCAGATCCGGCAGTAGCGGATGCGGGGATTTCGGCGTGCGATCCATCCTCACGTTACACGGCAGGCATCGCACGCCCGGGTACGATGACCAGGGCGAGGACTCCAATTCCGCGAACGTCAAGCATGGCTTTACCGTATCTCTCTTGAGCTCTCCGCTCCTTATCCATCTCATTGTGCGGACCTTAAGACCCTGAACGCTATCTAGGACGATGGACTGAGATACACAGCACTTCTTGCTGCTTTAATTGATACATACCTCATATCACAATCCACAACACGGAGATTTCATCGTGCATCAGATCTTCGAGATTCTGAGCGAGCAGCCGGTACTGTTCCTCTTCCTTCTCATCGGTATAGGCATGGCGTTTGGCCATGTGAAAATCAAAGGCATTGGCCTCGGTGCTGCCGCCGTTCTCTTCTTCGCCATCGTGCTGGCTGCGTGGGCGCAGTCCTACGACATCGAGCTGCGCGTTACCCCGCAGCTGGGCACCCTCGGCCTGACGCTGTTCACGTTCGCGATCGGCATCAACTCGGGCGCCTCGTTCTTCCACAACTTGAAGACCGCCATCGGCCCGATCCTGACGATGGTTGCCTTCTACGGTATCGCAGCCACAGCAGGCCTGTACATCGGTCAGGCCATGGGGATGGATGTTCCCCTCATCGCCGGTACCTTCGCGGGTTCCGTGACGAACACCCCCGCACTGGCAGCAGCAGGCGAGGCATCCGGCGATCCCGCCCGTGCAACCGTCGGCTACTCGATCGCTTACCTCTTCGGCGTCATCGGCATGTTGGCCGCCTCGATGGCCGCCCTGCACTACGGCCGTAACGACAAGGACGCTCCTTCCCCCCTGTCCAACCGCACGATCCGCGTCGAGCGCGACGATCATCCCTTCGTCGGCGACATCTACGAGAAGCTCGGCGAGAAGGTTTCCTTCTCCCGTCTGCGTCGCGGCGAGACCGGCCCGATCACCCGCCCCCAGATGTCTGACACCCTGGATCCCGGGGACCTCGTGACAGTTGTCGGCCCTCGTGAGCTCGTCGCGCGCGCCGCCACCGAGCTGGGGCATGCCTCCTCTCACTCCCTCATGCAGGACCGCTCCTACCTGGACTTCCGCCGCATGACCATCTCCAACCCGAAGGTCGCTGGACGCACGGTTGCCTCGCTCGGCCTCGCCAAGGAGTTCTCCGCGACGATCTCGCGAGTACGCCGCGGTGACGTCGATATGGTCGCAGAGCCGGGTCTCGTGCTCCAGCAGGGTGACCGCGTCCGCGTCGTCGCCCCCACGTCGAAGATGACTGACATTACGAAGTTCTTCGGTGACTCGTCCCGAGGCCTCACGGACCTCAACCCGATCGCCCTGGGCATCGGCATGGCGCTGGGCATCGCGATCGGTGAGCTTCCGATCCTGACCCCCTCCGGCGAGTACTTCTCGATCGGTTCCGCCGCCGGCACGCTTATCGTCGGCCTGATCTTCGGCCGCATCGGCCGCATCGGCCCCATCGCGACAGCCCTGCCCTTCACGACATGCCAGGTGATGGCCGAGCTCGGCCTACTCATCTTCCTTGCCCAGGCCGGTGCTAAGGCCGGCGGCCAGATCCTCGAGGCCTTCACCTCGGGCGACTGGATCCGAATCTTCGCGCTCGGCGCCATCATGACATCGATCATGGCGATAGGTCTGTACTGCACCATGCGGTGGGTGTTCAAGATGGGCGGCACGAAGCTCGCCGGTTTGCTTGGTGGTGCCCAGACGCAGCCCGCCGTCCTCGCCTTCGCGAACGGCCGCACCAACGCCGACCCGCGTGTGGCTCTCGGTTACGCGCTCGTCTACCCGGTCGCGATGGTCGGCAAGATCGTTGTCGCCCAGATCCTGGGTGGCATGTAACGGCGACGTCTTTCGCGGGGTATTCCCGCGGTGTTCAATAGGACTGGCCCTTTCGGGTCGGCCCCATTCGCATGCCTTCTCGTCGTCTCCTGAGCGCGTCACGACATGGTAGCGCTGTCCCAACCAAAGGCGCCGTGAGGCTTGCAGAACCCGCCTGCGGTGCCCGTGGGCGGTGGCGGGGCCTGGCCGGGCTTCGAGTTCGATCACTCCGAGCCGAAGGTTCGCGTGTGGCGATCTCGCGGGCGGGCCGCCGTCCACGGGCACACAAAGCAGCCCGGCCGCGACAGGACAATGCAACGAGGCCGCGACCGGTTACCCGGCCACGGCCTCGTCAATGAATGAGCGTTAGCGCTGGATGAGCGCGACGAGCACTCGAGCGGTCACTGCGGCCACGCACACGATCGCGATGTTGCGGCCGACGGCGCGGATCTCATCGCGGTCGATCGCGTACTCGAACTCGAAAGACAGCGGCCTTGCACTGGCCTTGATGTCGAAGGTCATGCGTTCTCCCCCTCGTACTCCCACAGGTTCGGGACACGTTCTTGCTTTTCGACGAGCCAGTTCTTATCGGTGAGCATACGCGAGAGTGCCAGTCCCATGCCGATGGCAACGATCGTGAACATGACCGTAAAGAGCGAAGCGAGTGCTTCGTCGACCTGCTGATTATTCAGGTACGTGAGAGCCCGGTAGAGCGGCACACCGGGAATCATGATGACGACTGCGGGAACTGACAGGGTCACGCGCGAGAAGCGCGTCCTGCGGGCCACGAAGACGGCAAGGAGACCAGCAGCAAGCGCGGCAAGGCCGACGGCCGCGGGAGCCGGAACACCCAGCTCCAGGTGCAGGGCGATACGGCCCGTGTTGATGACAGCACCGATAGTGGCCGCGGTCGCGCATACGCGGTGTGGTGAGTTAAAGAGCATCGCGAAACCGTAAGCCGCGACGAAGCTCGTGAGGAAGCGCAGTATGTAGTGCAGCCATGGAACGAGCGAGACACCGTACTCGGGCGTTACAGACCACCCGAAGATAGCGGAGATCGCCCATACAGCCACACCCGCCGACGCGACGAGCATCGCGACGTAGACGAGGCGCCCGAGGCCTCCTTGGAAATCCTGTCGAACCAGGTCGATCAGGCCTGTCACGAGCGGGAAGCCGGGGACCAGGAACAGCAGTGCGGAAATAAAGCCCGCCTGGTGCGTCGACTCAATGCCGAGGAAATGCTGTGCCGGGGCAACCAGAAGGATGTAGATCATGGCGGCGAGCGCGCCGCACGCCATCCACACACCGAAGTGGTTCATGTGTCGCACGAGCATCTGGCGACGCAGCGCCTGACCAAAGAACGAGGCCACGGCGACGGCCGAGCATTCGACCCATCCCCCACCGTTCAGGAAAGCGAACGCCGCACACGCGAGGCCCGAGGCGAGCGCATTCGAGAACCAGTCGTAGAGGCCCGGGACCTTCGCGATCTTATCGAGCTCATCGGAGACATCCTCGACGCGCACGGACTTGCCGTTGAGCGAGGCGACGTAGTTGTTAATGCGGTCTATCTTGTCTGCGTTAACACCCATGAGGCGCTGTTCAGCGAGCTCGGTGCGGAAGGTACCGTTCGCGTAAGCGGTGGCGATGATCTCTGTGTACGTCACCTGGGCGCGATGCTCGGAAATCCCCACCGCTCGCGCGACGTCCGCCATGGACTTCTTGACGCGGTAGGCACTCGCTCCAAAGGACAGCAGCATCTGCCCGAGTCGGAGCACAACCTGGGACTGGTGGGCGAGGCGATCATGGGCCGCCATACGTTGCGCGAGGACTTCGTCCTTTCCACCGTGTCGGTGGGGCGAGTCTGGCTGGTGTGCAGAAGTGACCATGAGAATAGCATCGCACGACTTACGCCGTTATGAGGGCGACGTTGGTCCGTGACGTGTGTTTTTTCATCAGGTGGACACAGGCGCACTCGAGAATCCCTCACAGACGAGGCCGGGGCACAGCCATGCGCGCCGGTACACTACCTGGATTCGAACGTGAACTACCGAGTTGCGGCGAATAGGCGCACCTCCCGCCCGGGAGGAAACCGCTGGGGCGTTGGCCGTGTGTTGCCGCTGATGGTGGTTGCCGCCCGGCGATCATTCCTGTGTTGCCGTAGGGGGTTTGCCGCACTCTATCGTACCGAGAGGCATATACGACGAAGCGGCCAGAAACCCTGGGGTTT
>ERZ773022.143-NODE-143-length-71875-cov-10.778850_pt1 | contig 71875 bp, 106 predicted proteins | sample MGYA00580839_ERZ773022 | MGnify/ENA primary metagenome ERZ773022 (study PRJEB29015, sample SAMEA2738020) | human oral metagenome | biome: human oral; feature: human-associated habitat; material: dental | place: China | collected 2044 ...
GGATCTTTTAGCGTCTCGCCTAGACAGTAGCGGGCCGGAACTAATCCGTCTTTTGTAAGCTTCCGTGAGATAAGCCCCCACCATGTAAATGGAATGCTTTTCACCAGCTTGTATCTTTCCAGCCCGTACTTCTCTTTGATTTTCTCGAATTCTTCCCCTTCCAACTCTGTAGCAATGATATTTTCTATCAGATACACGTCATTGGAAGAATATTTCACCGCTACATTCATACGTTCTCCTTTCTTAAATATTTGGCATATTTACCATTTGTGTAAGCCGACCAGGCTTTATAGCCTTGGCTTTTCCAGATCCTATAGCCACATGCTATGTTAGTTTCTGGATCGTGGCTGTCGCAAGCTTCGCGGCCTGGCAATATTCTAACCTGTAATAGCGATACAGAATATCCATACACGCGCCCATTTCTTTGGAACGTTATGGTCTTGTCTCCCGTGATGTTTGGGTTGCATCCGCTCTCAGCTTGCATAATCGCCATCATAGTGCGAACATTCCAGTCGTATCTTTGGATCAAGGGTCGAAATCTTTCGCAGCCGCCCGCCTGAGAAACGGGCGAGACTTCGACCCCTGCGGTTTTTGCTTTCGGAGTCCGCTCCTCCGTTATTCTTTTACCGTTTTAACCTTCACTTCCTTAACTATGTTTACAGCTTCCGCCTTAACTTGGCTGTGAACGTTATTCGCGTAAATATTCCCAGCGATGAATGCGGCGATTCCCGCAACCAATGCTGTGATGATGATAGTTTTGATAGTCTCAATCTTTTGTGACATAGTGTTTTTTGTGGTGGATTTCATTTGATATTCCTTTCTTTATAAATTAAATACCCATTTTTGAAAAATTTGTGTTGCCCGCAGTTTACGGCCCAAACGCTACTTTGCCTCTTTCGGCAATTTATTGTATTCTTCCACGATTTCGTCTTTATGGCCGGACAAAATCTCGTCGCGCTTCCACTCTGAAAACGTCTCCAGGTTACCGTTGCCATCAAATCTGACGTACTCATGGGCCAAACTATTATCCCCGCCAAACGCCCACGCCTTGACGGCGGCAAACGGATCGTCGGAGTAAAAGTCTTGGAAAAAATCCTCGTCTAGTCTATAAAGTTTCAGATAATCCAGGCTGCTATTGTATATGCTTACAGTCTCGACCATCTCTGCTAATTTATCAATACTCATTGTCTTCCAAAAGCTCCTCTGCTTTTTCTATCAAATCTTCGTATTCTGATTGTGTGGACAAAAGCCACTCAGCATCTTCCTTGGTGGATAGGTCGAACCCTCCAGCCTCGATTACTTCTAGGAGTGATATCATTTGACACCTCCATTACCTTTAGTGCGGACAACTACTACCCGCTTAATTCCTAACTGTTTGACTTTGATTTGCATGTATTCCCCTTTCTGGAATTTATGTCGTCCCCAGTTTACGCTGCGAACGCAACTTTCTCGTATTCCCGCTCGATCTCTTCTGAGTGATTGGACAGGAGATAGCTGTATTCCCAATCGCTTAAGATTTTCCCATCAAGAATATAATTCTCTTTGGATTTAGAAGCGCACAAATTCTCTAACTTTCCAGTCAAAGCGTATACCGCCTCCAGCTTTTCTTTTAATTCTTCGAACCTGTCCATTTTTTCTCCTTTCTACAGATCGATATTATTTAATACACAAACCAGCGCAATCTCTTCCGCCAGCCTTCGGTCTTGCTTTTCCATATTTACCTTTCTGCAAGCTTTATATGGAGGCGCTACCCCGCTTGTAAAGATAGCGCCTCAGTTCCTCCGTGGAACTACACCCCACAAAAAATTTGAACAGCCCCCAGTTTACGGCGAAAACGCCATTTCCCGGTGCTTCCAAAAATATTGTGGAACACAAAAACAGGCTACGAACGCGTCGCAACCTGTAGCTCATCTTCCAGCTTTTATATTCTCCAAACTTTGTAACTAAAACAGAGGCACTATTAGCCCCTGCTTTTTTCTCTGTTTTTCTAGTGATGTTTCAAATTCTTTTGATCAATAGGCCCCCTCGAATTCCGACATTTCCAAAAGCAATTTATCATAATCTATCGCTTCCGCAACACCTAGATACAAGCGTTTTGAATTGATCTTCCGTATCTCTTTGCCAAAAAGAGACGCGTTAGGCTTTTTATAAACTTCCAGCTTTTCGGCGCCTAGGCGCGCAACTCTACGCGCCCCAGCTCTTATAAATTTTGGCTTTTGATTATTTATCAAAAAGATGTGGTTATCTGTCGGCTCGACTACTAGAACTCGCTCGCCGTTTTTCGCGTTTAATAAGCTAAACGTTCTAAAATTCATACTAGCCAGCCTTCAAGCCTAATTTTGCGATTAGCTCAGCAGGTGTCAAGCCGTTGTCAAGCATAGCCTGCATATTATTTAACGTTACGCGCTGCGCTGTCGGCTTATTAGCTTTGTACTCGTCCAAACTCATAGCGTACTTATCAACTACATTGCCGTCTTTATCGACAACCTGATAATGATATAGAGTAACGTCTTTATCTTCGAATTTTTCAGGTTGTACGTCACGCTGGACTTTTAGCTCTTGGCCGTCTTTTTCGATAAAGTAGTAGTACTTTGGTTTTTCGTTGATGTCTTGAATTGTCATAGTGACCTCTTGACGCTTTAATTATTTAGTTAATGATTGCGTCGTATCATTTAACTGTCTCTAGTATATCTAACTTAAGCGCAAAAGTCAACACTTTTTTAGCACTTTTTTAGACTTTTTATGAGGCACTAGATCTGGTGTACGGATATAAAGATAACCGCTATATCTGGTGTAGATGGTTAGAGTTTCCCACAGGCGCTATACCTAGCGCTGCGTACTTCGATCGAGACACTAGATATAGTGCTAGCGGAATTCTGACGACAGGCACAAACTATTTGTCCCGCTGAGCTATCAGTCTCTTTAAGGCAGCCACTACATTTAGCATAAGCAGGCTACACCGAGATCAGAAAACAACCACCGCAAGTAAACCGCTGCTAAACATATAAGCATAACCGGCTGAATTTTCACGACAGGCATATAGTGTTTGTCACTCTGAGCTAATAAATCCTCTCAAGGGGCACTACATATAGCGTAGAACAATAATAGAACACCCCCTCAATTTGATCGTAAAGTCCGTAAACATCTGTCTAAAACAAATGTCACCCTATTTGATCGTAAAATCCCTAAACGCCCATACGTCCGTATATTTGTCAAGTAGCTACCTCTATAAGATGGAACAGAAGGAGAACGAACAAAGATAGAACGGAAAGACATAAGCAAAATAAATTAGAAAAAACGCTATCGTAAAGTCCGTAAAGTCCGTAAAGTCCCAAAAATCCCTAAAAGCCCATAAAACCCCAAATCTGTCAAATAACAGGGGTAGAGCCGCCTCCCATATATAGTGTGCTACATATAGCGTACCCATTCCCCCACCAACACTATATACAGTATTACCCCCTCAGACCTCGCCAGAGCCTCTACAATCTATTCTACGGCCAAAGATGTATAAACACCCATCTACCAACTCTAAAATCGATTACAGCGCCTCTCACGGCCTCGTTTCTGGCCAAAAAGGCGCTGCTGCACCAAAAAAGTGGAACCAGCGCAGAAACCAAGCCCAATTCTATAGATCAACACATTCTCGCCCTACTTGTCAAACAGGATTATACGCCTGTCGTCAGATTACCTTAAGCCATATCACCCCCGTTATTTTCGTATCCCTGGCCATCTCTAACAGATATGCTATAATAAAAGTAGTGGAACTCGCAGACTGTCGATCGATAAGCCGGTAACTCCACCAAATTAGCCCCCAGCAAGGCTATAAACTGCTGAAAAGTCAAGCGATCGCGTGTGCTATCGAACCTACGAAAAGCCGGTACCGCTACTCAAAATTAGAAAAATAAGCCAGAAACGCACCCAGTGCGTTAGTTTGCGTTTGTGCCCTAGATTAAAATGCGGCGTGATAATACCATTAGATCACCACCGACGGATTAGTCAATAGCGCGCCTGTCGTCGTACCTTCTTTGACATTCTCAAGTATTATGATATAGCTATCTGAACTCTGGCGACAAGCACAACCCATCTGCTCGGCCTAGCCATATACTATCTCTTGCCTCTGGTCAAACCCTGGCCTACCTATTTTCGCCCCTGAATATATCACCCTGCGCATACCCCCATGCCCTCGTCTATACCAGAACATAATCCCCAGAAAAAGCAACAAGCACACCTCTGTCTCTTTGTCAAATATTCCCCATACGCTAGATATAGTGTCTGTGGGAAACTTCTTCGGATCTGGTCGGGGGCACTAGATATGGTGTCTCTGGTCTCTGTACGCCTGTGCTGCTTTATCTCTGAGGGTAGCGCTATATATAGCGGTTAGTCTGGCTTGAGAGGGGTAGGGTGGCGCTAGGGGTGGTGGTTGAGGAATGGAATGGAGAGGAGGAGGGGGTACACCATATATGGTGGTCAGGATCTGAAGCGGGCGAGGCACTAGATGTGGGGTGGGGGGTTGACAAATTGGAGAAATGGTGTTCATCTTTGGGGGGTGGATAGTCGGAGCAACCCCTCTTATAATTTTTTCCCAAATCCTCATGTTGTTTCTCTAACAACTATTCCCCTCTTTGTTTTTTCTTCTTCTTTCTTACCTTCTTTTTTTCTTTCTGAAGATCGGTGCTGTTTAGCTTTTCTCCCCGTGTGTTGTTTTCAGAGGGTTGTCTCTTTCTCTCTCTTCTCTTGTTTGCTTTAGCAGGACAAATAGTTTGTGCCTGTCGTCAAAATTCCGCCGTGTTCTAAGCCTCTCTACAAGATCTTATTCTCAAAGACGATAGATTATACTACTTTTGCTCTAAAACCGCTCACAGAGCGTCTCATGAACTCTCAGGCCCTATTCAGGCTGGGAGTGTTCTTGTGAAGTTCGCAAAGGTCTACCAGCTGCTCGAAAAAGATAACCCAATCAGCGTTGTGCAGTTCGTAGTGCCTTAACTTGCAGATAGACTCTATCTCCTGGACCATCTTCTCTACTAGCTCAGGTTTGAAGCCTTTTTCCGGCTCGACTTCCAACCAGGCTTCAGCTCTTAAAACGACTGATCCAAAATTGTCGTTATAGATAAACTTCTTTTTTTTCTTGTCAATAATTCCGTACTCCAAAGCCTCATCAATGGAAATTGATTCGCTGAACCAATCTCTATGCTTGATGTAAATTCTGTGCCTGTTTCTGTAGACTGGGCACTTACACTTACCGAAAGTGATTGAACCTATTTTCTCTGCATCGATGTGCAATTGTTTGAGAGATCGTAACTTTGGGTCTCCGTAAATTCTATCGTCTATTACCCGTATTTTCATATTCTCAGGATAACACACAAGGTTAAAATTTTTTTCGCCCGAAACTTCGCTTGACAACTCATTAAACGTTTGCTATACTGCGGGCATGAAAGGATATTATTCACCTTATCGGAGGCACATGGACTGCATAGCTCGGAGCCGAGCTAACAGCACTTCTAACACGACCAAGCTTATTTGGGTTATAGGGTGGTTAATTTTGATTGCGATTTTTGTATGAAAAAGAAGACTAACACAGCCGCTGGATTTATCTTATTTTTGATCTTTGGGACTCCGTTCTTTGTGGCTGCTTTCATGGTAGACCCAGTCATGGGGATGGCTATGGTGGGCACTTTTGTGTTCGTCGCGATTTTCGGCAGATGATTGTGGTATAATTAAAGTAAATACAACGCCTAGAGCGTACTTCTTTAATTAAACCAACGGAATGAATATCAAAAACAACATCACAAACACCTTTCGAAATATTGTCTCATCTTTCACAAAAAACTCTGCAGAAAAAGGGCTAGCTGACCCTTACGAGTTTTTCAGAAACGGTCCGCGTCGAATGCCCGCTACTTGGTCTATGGCGGAAATCTCAGACAAAGATTTCTACACTGGGTACGGGTTCGCTGTTGTCAACAAACGGGCCAACCGTTCAGTAGTTCTTGGCAAAAGATATTTATTCACCGACGCTAAAGAATCGGTCATTGCCGACGCCAACGAAAAGGGCGAAAGAATCATCCACCCGTATCTCGATTTGATTCGCGATTCAATAGATTTCTCTGAAAGAGACTTTTGGTACAGTATTTCAACCTATCTAGACCTAGAGGGCGTGTATTACTTAATGGCGGTTCGGGCCGTCTCTCCATCAGGAAGAGTTGGGCATATCCAGAAATTCTCCCTATTGAACCCGTATAATGTCCGCGCCGTGACCAACCCCAAAGGAGAAGTTGGCGGCTATGTTGAGCAGATAAACGGGTTAGTAAGAGAAATCCCGAAAGAGATGATTATCCCGATTAGACTGTTCAACCCGTTCGATCCTAGCAAACCGTATTCTTTAGCTGATGCTGCCCGAGACGCTCAATTCACCATGAAGCAGGCCAACGACTTTGCTCGTGAGGCTATTGACGGAAACTTGAACTCTCCAGGAATTCTCTCGTCTTCGATTGAACTGCCAGAGGACCAGTTTGATAACTTTGTCGAGCGGGTCAAATACCATGGAAGAGGCGAGCCTCTATTCGGAAATGGCTCAGGCGCTCTAAGCTGGATTGACATGCAGACCGACCTAGACAAGGCCGCCTTAGACAAGATTAACTCGATTAGCCGAGACGCCCTGCTGGCTGTTTCTGGACTTTCTAAAACTGGAGTTGGCGTGGAAGAGTCCGGTACCGGTCGAGAAGTCTCCCGAACCCAGAAAGACGACTTTACCGAGAACGCTGTCATGCCTCAGGTCGAGAATATCATTGATGCTCTTAACCTAGACTACCGAAGATACTACGCAGACGAGTACAAGAAGACAAAATACAACATCGCTCTAGACAACCCGCTAGAGACTGACCGCGATGCCGAGAGAGCCGATGTCGAAATCCGCCGAGAGCAGTTCGCTTTGATGCAAGAAGCTCTGAACGCAGGGTATTCTTATGAAGTGGCTTCTAAGTACGCTAGAGGAGTTTTGAATATTACTGATTTGGGTGTGCCTGGAGAGAAAGCTCCTGAGGAGCCAGAAGACTCTGAAGAGACTCCAGAAGAAACTCCTGATGAGCCTAAAGAACAATCTTCTACAGCCTACAAGGGCTACCCGATACCCGTTCTGCAATACCTAGCGGGATACGAAGTCGAATCCTCGACAGAAGAGGGCTCGGTGATTCATTCGACCCATGAACTGGACATCAACAGCCCGGTCAGAATTTCCGAAATCAAGGAGACCGAAAACAAACTGATAGCTGAAATCGACAATAGCACTTACATTGAACTAGGAAAAATATCTGCTAGCACCGATAAGCCTGCCGTACTAGCCAAACTGAACAAACGTTACAAGAACCAACTTGTGGCAATCAAGAACAAGCTAGACGAAGCAGAAATTTTGCAAGAAGCTGTCGAGCGGGCCGAAGATAACCTTTTTGACGAATATCTGAAAGACAGCCCAGATGCCAGCAGACACATTCAAGAGCTCAGTCTAGCGTTTACAGTGTACTACACCGCGCTATTCCCGACATATGCGGCCGAGCGGGCTAGACAGACAGCCAAAGAACTTGATCGCCCGGTGCGAAGAGTTGAACTCACCGATCGAGTCAGGCAGTCTATACAGAACTTCTCTTTCCGAGAGGCTGAATCCCATATCAACACGATACTAATGGACCTGGAAAACGCTAAAGCCTCAGGAGAACCTCTTAAGCAAGCATTCGAAGAAATCAAGGCTAGGCGCGCTCCAGCGATTGCCGAAAACGCAGCGGCCAGAGTGCTAAGCTTCTCTCGCTACGAGGCAGATTTGCAGGTTTTAGCCCATGAAGGACTGCTGGATAAAGCCTACAAAGAACTTCACTCGTTGACTGGTGAACCTTGCGAATTTTGCAAAGCTTTAATCGCAAAGGGCCCAATTCCTTTTGTAGATAACTTCGTTGACAAAGGTACAACAATCAGCGTGGACGGTAAAAGTATGAATTTCGATTACGAAGACATCTCGGCTGGAAATGTTCACCCAAACTGTAACTGCGCTTATAGGCTTGTTATTGAAGACTAGCCGCCATATCTTTAACGCCTCTTTTAGTGAACGAGCCGTCTCCGTTAATAACAACGAGCGGTTCTTTCACTTTTAAGGCAACTTCTAGCACTTTTTGCGGGTTATAAGTAGATTTTTCAGCCCAAACCACTAGAACTGGCACTCCCTTCTTTGAAAGATAGAGCATTTTGTGGTTAAAAGTCTCGATGGCGACTTGTTTGTTGTGGAACCCTCCCCCGAAAATCTCTATGATAGTGTTTTTTTCGGGCAAATAGAGGTCTACGTTAAACCTACCGAACGCTTTTTGAGGGATAACCTCTATTCCCGACTTCTTGCACAGCTTAATTAACGGTTTCTCGTAAACGGGGTCGATCGTCGGCTTTTTTTCTCTCGACAAAGCCAGTTTGTTGCGGTGAGAGGCGGAGTGAATAGATCCCAGGTTAGCTTCAGCCGCTTTAGCTGTGATTTTCTTGTTCTCTTCAGGCGTTCTTCTCGACGCGGTGATGCGATTAGCTGCTTTAGGGCTCCGAATTCTAATTTTATTTCTTTTTAGAACGCCTCGAATATAGTTATTGCTCACTCCGAGCTTCTTAGCTATTAAATAGGAAGCCACCCCTCTTTGGTAGTAGTAGATTATCTGTCTATCGGTCATCGCCGCTGCCGCTGAGTACTCCTCGAGCCTGACGACTTCGTAGTTTTTCAAGGTTAGTTTGGGCTACATCTTCGAGCTCGAGGTCAAGATAATGAGCTAGTACCGCAATATACCATAGAACGTCGCCCAACTCTTTTTTGATGCTTTCCTTGAACTCGTCAGAGCCAAAATCAGACCCTTTGTCCCGCACGACTTTCTTGGCTTTTTCCATAATCTCGCCCGTTTCGCCGGCCAAGCCTAACAACAGGTGAAAAATCTCGTCCCTAGAGCGCTTGTCCCGCGCGGTTTTTAACGCTTTATCTTGGTACTCGTTCATATTCCTCCTTTTTCTCTATTTTATAACACTATGAAGATAAGATCAACCTCAAGCAATGTTATAATAAGAGCATGAAGGTAATCAATGACAACAAACTGCCAACAGCCCCCATTTCCGAGTTCAAAGAGACTCAAGGAGACTTAAAGTTTCTCTCGAAAGACAACTATAGTAAGCTCAAGCGGAATATCGAGCGTAGGGGATTCTATCTGCCTGTCTATGTATGGGTAGACAAATCAGGCCAAAAATGGCTATTAGACGGACACCAGAGAAAACACGTTCTAACGACCGAGGGTTGGAATGACCCAATCCCTTATTTAGTAGTACCAGCCAAAAATAAGGAAGAGGCTGCTCAAAGACTTCTGGAAATTACCTCCCAGTTTGGAACAATTACCCAAGAAGGCATTGATGAGTTCATTGCTAAGTTTGAACTCCCAGAAATAGAGACTTTAGAGAACGTGAACTTTGACGGAATCTTTAACTTCTCAATTGAAGCCGAGCCCGAAGAAGAGGAATTTGAAGATGAACAAATCGAACAAAAAGAGAACACCGATCCAGCTATCAAATTTGAAGTCAGATTAATAGACGGTGCCTACCGTGCCAAATACACAGAAAATAAAAAAGCCCATGAGATCGGCTCGTTCGAATCTATAGTCGAAGTTCAAGAAGCTGTTTCGGGTGTTTTAGAAGATTGGAGCGAACAATGAAAACAATTGATCAACTACTAAAACTTTCTCAGAATCCATTTTACAAACTTCTGCCAGAAGAGCAGGAGGTACTTGACAATTTTTTATTGAAGAAACAGGAAAAAGGCTCGGAGAACTCTCAGAAGGAGAACTCAGAAAAATTATCAGAGAGCACTCCTGTGACTGTTCGCAACGTCGTCGAGAAAGCTGATACTGGGTTGCCTATTGATTCTCGGTTTAGAACAACAAAATCAGCCGAATAAACGACGCCCCGCTGTCGAGAATCAGACTCAAAAGAAAAAATAAGTCAATAATCGCGACAGCCAGCCATAACTTTGTCGATAAAGGTATTTTAGAATATTCTCTCTCTGGCTTGCTCACAAACAAATTTTAACTCCTGTCGTGAACAAAGTCAAGAACTATAGTATAATTAGCTCATGGTAAAAACTCGTTTTGCTCCCAGCCCGACTGGGTATATACATGTAGGTAACGTCCGAACTGCCCTTTACACTTATTTGGTGGCTCGAAAAAACAAAGGTAAATTTATACTACGGATTGAAGACACCGACCAAAGTCGTCTTGTCGAAGGCGCAGAAGAGCTAATCTTGGATACTCTAAAATGGCTCGGGCTAGAGTGGGACGGAGAAATAGTCCGTCAGACTTCTCGAAAAGATGTTTACCTAGAATACGCCTCTAAGCTAATAGAAAAGGGGCTAGCCTATGCCGATCCTTACTCTAAAGAAGAAGTTGAAGAATTTAGAAAACAAGCCAAGCAGGCGAAAAAAGCCTTTTTATACCGAGACCACCGGCCGAAAAACCCACCTTTTTGGCGGTTGGGGATGCCTTTAAGGTTCAAAGTACCTAAGCTTAAACGATACGAGTGGAATGACGCTGTTATGGGACATTTATCTGCTGGCGAAGAAGCCTTAGATGATTTTGTCCTGATTAAAGCTGACGGATTGCCTACTTACAATTTCGCTCACATAATCGATGATTACGAAATGGGCATTACTCATGTTATCCGTGGTGCTGAATATATAGCTAGCACACCGAAATATCTTTCTTTGTATGAGGCTTTAGAGATTGAACCACCTGTGTTAGCTCACGTGCCGCACATCCTCGCTCCTACTGGGAATAAAAAGCTGGGCAAGCGAGACGGCGCGAAAAGTGTAGCTGAATATAGAGCAGAGGGGTATTTGCCGGAGGCTATGTTAAACTTTCTGGTTCTGTTGGGTTGGCACGAAAAAGAAGAGATTGAAGAGATATATTCCAAAGAAGAACTTATCGAAGCGTTCTCCCTTGACCGAGTCCAAAAAGCAGGAGCAAGGTTTGACGAAAGAAAGCTGCTTTGGATGAACGGGCAGTGGATTCGTAAATTGGATTTAGATGATTTATACCAGCGATGTGATTCATTCTGGGGAGATGAAGCAAAGGAATCTAACAAACGGTACAAGAAGAAAATTCTTAGTCTAGTGCAAGACCGCCTGAACACTTTAGAAGATTTATCAAGCACGACTAGTTACTTCTTCAAAGAGCCAGAAATAAACATGAGCTTAATCACTGAGAACAAACAACTTAAGAAATTAACCACCGCTGAGCTAAAAGGGCTGCTGTGTGTAGCCGAGTTCAGGCTAGAAGAACTTAAAACATGGCGACCAGAAAACATACAAAGATGTCTGAATAAACTGCTAGAAGAAACCGACAGCAAGCCAAGTATCCTATTCAGTCTTATTCGTATTTCGGCTACCTGGACTCCGTTCAGTCCTCAGCTAAACGAAACTCTAGCTCTGATTGGGCAAGAACGAACACTCCAAAGATTACACAATCTTTTTGACAGCCTCTAGCAGTATCTTTTATGGTATAATAAATTTAAGAAGAAGACATCGAGAGACTAGACATAAGTTCTGAGCTGTAGTCGCTCTTCTAAAAAACAAAAACCTCAAAAAACAATAAAAACTAAAAGAGAAAAGTAAATGGAAAAACACAAAAACCAATTACAAGTCTCGGTTTCTAACGGAAGCTTTACAGACGAAGGCGAAGGTGTGGTTTCTTTCCCGGGAGGACTGACCATCACCGACAACTCGGTTATGCGCAGCGGTACACAATACGACATCGACTCGCTCGATATCTCAAAGTACAGTGGGCAACTGACAGCTGATCACGTGGATTCTCTGGGCACTCTCATTGGCAAAGTCTCTGGCGTGGTTAAGGAGGCAAACCGTGTATCGATTCAATCGATTAAATACGCGGTCAAGGAAAATCCGTACGCTCGCCTGGCATATGACTTGCTGGTCGGTGGATTCTCGAATTCCTTTAGTATCGAAACCATTGGCGACTGGCCGAGCATGCAAGACCCGGTATTCCGCGGTCATGAGCTGGTCGGATTGTCGCAAGTAGTCGTTCCGAACAACTACAACGCAACGGTCAACGGTTTGCAAGAGGCTGTACGTAACTCTCTGGAACTATCTAAACAGAACGGGCTAAACGTAGACGAGTTAGAGAACGAATTGTTGAACTCCAAAGAAGACCCGAAAAAGAAAAAGCCAGAAGAGGAGCCAAAGGAAGACCCTGAAGAGCCCGAGGAAACCCCCGAGGAACCAGAAGAACCAGAAACTCCCGAGGAGCCTGACGAGGAACCCGAGGACACTGAAGACCCTGAGGAAGAGCCTGAGGACAAAAAAACAAAAAAGAAACCAGTAGAGAAAAACTCTGCTGAAGACGAACCTGAAACCCCAGAAGAGCACAAGGAAGAACCAGAAGCTCCTGAGGAAACCCCAGAAGAGCCAGAAGAGGAATCTGAAAACGGCGAGTCTGAAAAAACAGAAAACAAAATAAATAAACAAGAGGAAAAATTAGACATGACTCCTGAACAAGTTCAAGAGATTGTTGCGAACGCTGTGGCCAGCGCTATCAAACCAGTCGCAGAGAGCGCAACTAAAGCTGCTGAGTTAGCGCAGGACGCTCTAGACGCGCAAGCTAAAGAGCCTGAGTTCAAAGCAGCTAACAGCGCACAAACAGACACGGCTTACAACGAACGTGCAAGCTTGGTCAAACAGCTGAACGCAGCCGTACGCGTTGAGCGTAGCTATAGCCCAGAAGCTATGCAGTCTTGGCACAAAGAGAAGGTTGCTAGCTTAAACGCTTTGAAGGAAGCTGGCATTGTTGCTAACTCGCTGACACTCGAGGATCTTGGTAACTTTGTTATCGGACCAGAGCTTTACAACGAGATTGCAACTGCTCGTACTAACTATTCAGCGATTCTCGACGCTACCAACTGGCGCGAATCAGACTCGATTCGTTACGGCTGGCTAACTCGAAGCTCTGACATTGACATGAAGAGCGTCGCTACAGGTGCTTACGGCAGTGTCGCTTCACCAGACACCAGCGACAAACGACTGAAACCAGTATCACAGCCAGGCTACAAATCACACACTGATGACATGGAAGAGCTGGCGGCCGTCTGCCCAGTGCCGATTAGCACGATTGAATTCGCTGCTGCTGACATTCTAGACGACATCGCGGCTGGTTTCCGCAATGACTTTGACCGCAAACGTGCGCAGTTGGTCATTGCTCGCTTGCAGCAAGCTGTAGACGCTACTGGCAACAAACAAACCTTTGATATGAGCGAAGGGCTAGAGGGCTGGACGATGGTTGTCGCTCGCGCCGCTGACCACACAAGCGTTGGCACGCTGGTTATGAGCAACAAGACGTTAGCTCTGTTGAAGAACCAAGCTATCAAAACCCAGAACGCTGCTGTTCTGCAAGAAGTTGCTGGCGGTACATTGTTAGGTACTCCGTTTATCGCTGTCCCTAATGACTTGATGCCGACCCTGAATACAGCAGAAACCCGCAAGTTCTCGGTTAATGGTACAGATGTGACGGTTAACTCGGCTGTGTTCTACGCAGACCTGAGCACATTCTCTGGTCGCACTCACGGCGGTCTGAAATATGACGTCGATGGTCGCGCTTCCTACGAAATGGGCGGCAAGGTCTACTCCGCGTTCCAGCGAAACGAGCTGCTTATCCGTGGTTCGTTCTTCCGCGGCGGCGTGGTTCGAGACGAAACTGTTGTTGCATCTATCCCAGCTGTAGCAGTTTCGTAATCTAAAAAAACAAAAACAAAAACTTAGGTAGGGAAATGACCATTGAAGAGTACACGAAATTAACTGGCATGACAGTCGCGTCCAATGATATGGACCGCCTCGAGGCTATCATTCGTCGATGCGAAGCCAGACTGAGCTCTCTTCTTGGTTATTCCCTATCTGGGCAAAAAGAATGGGCTGAATTAGGAAAAATGCAGTTCAGCGGCTATGTGCCGTTTCCTTCCCTGCCAGTGGACGCCGAAACAAAGAGAAATCTTTTGCCTGCGGACCCAGTCACTGGCGTTACCTACCTGTTCAACTACGACGAGTTGGACAAGCACATTAGAATTTCGCCATTCAAATCTGTGCACAGAGCAAAAATAGTTTTGCCAATCGACGAGGACCAGTTTATCACAATTTACGAGTTGGACGATGTTACGCCCTATCTAAACGACGCAGGGCTTGTGGTAGCTATCAACCGAAAGAGTGATTGGTTCAAATGGACATGGTACGCACGAATATCTAGAGTATACAGGTTGAGCCTGATGATTGCTATCGAGGGCGAGCCTATGGAGTTGTCTTGTGACCGCTCCTACGACGATTTGAGGTATCTGCTCGCGGATATGGTAGCTTACTACTCAGACCCCAACTATTCTCTGCTTGGTAATATTAGCTCGGAGAAGATTGACTCGCACAGCTATACTCGACGCTCTACTGGAGCTACCCCAGACTTGGCCGCTCCGCAAGGGCAAGCAAGCGCTAAAAAGATTATCGAGAAGTACGCTGGGCCGAGCGCCTTTAGAAAGATGGTGCGATGAAGTACCCAGACACCGTAAGACTCATCGAGACAAAGCCAGATGGGTACGGCGACAGAGCGGTCAAAACCGAGGTCGTTGCAGCCGCTGCCTTCGTCAAGAGAGCTGGTTACACCCACGGGGGAAATACTGAGGGCGAGACTTCGACCGCTGCAGTGTATCTTGACCCGAAGAACTCTAAAGTGCTGGGCTACAAGGACGGCCTTGAGGGTATGTATATCTGGGCAGAACCATTTTCACAATCTACTTGGTATAGAATTATCAGCGCTAATGTCGCAGAGAGGAAACTCCTGAACAACGCTTTAGACAATATCTACTGCCAACTAGAGAAAGTAGCAGGCCTAGCTTATGTTCGTATCAGCTAAAACCTACTTCAAGAATGGTATGCCGCACAACATCAGGCTTCTGATTCGTGCGAACACACAACTTCCTGAAGAGTTCATCAAGCGATACAAGAAAAACGTGTCTAAGATAACTCCGAAAAAGAGTGGTTGGTTGCGGCGAAGTATTATCACCCAGGTCACGCCCGGGCGAGGTGAAATAACTTGGCGTGCTGTCTACGCGGCCGCACAAAACCAAGGCTGGCACACTACAAAAAGCGGTAAACGGGCTATCTACAAAAGATACACTACTGGTGGTACTGGTGCCAAGTTCGCTACAGAGGCCTTCAAGAAAACCAAGGCGGAGATGCCAGCAGTATACCGAGAGTTGGGATTGACTAAATGATAGATACAAAAACAGTAGGAGAAGCTTTTGTAAAATTTCTCGAAGAAAAAGATTACGGCACTTTTGGCGTGGACTTGTTTCTAGGGGAGTTGCCGATCGAAGCGCCAGACAAAGCCTGGCTGGTCGTGGTATCTGGGGGTAATCCAGAGCTGGTTACTTTAGACGGCGGAATGATAAAGCTATACACATTCAATGTCTATCGACGTGCATTGGCAGGGAAGGAAATCGAACGCGAACTATTCGGTCTAGAAGAGACATTGAACTGTGCGGAATGTGTTAATCTGGAGGGGTTCCAAACAATCTATACCAGAGCAACACAATTCGCCCAGGACAATGATCTCGAAAACGAGAACAGGCGCATTGGTCTTGTGCAGGCACAAATACGCTTGTTCCGAGGCAAAACGTAAAAAAGGAAAAACAAAAATGGCTTTAGTAAGAGGACCTTTCAAATTCAAGTGGGGGACCAACGTGCTCAGCAACATTTCTGAGATGGATTTCTCGTACGATGTTGAAGAGAGCGACACCTCGACTTTGGACGGCAACAAATACACTATCCAGACTGGGCTGAGCGCTTCTGCGACCTTGACCTTGCTTGATAACGATGTTGCTTCATTAGCTACTATTCTACCCCAATACTATGTGGCTAAGGGCGCTAAATTATCAACTGGCGAAACCGTGGGCGCAGACAAAGGCGCAGTTGACATTGCGGCAGCTTCATGCTCGTCGAGTGTTACCTATAACAACCTAGATATCTGGGCTTGTGGTGCAAATGACAACACAGAAGTTATGCGTTTAGTCAACGCCCGTACGCAAGTGGACAGCATTGATCTAGGCGATGGCTTGAGGACAGTACAAATCAAGTTCATCGGTGAGCCGAAACCAGGTCATGGCGCAGTCCAGTTCTTGAACAGCAAAGAATCGTTCGTGAGTTAAAAATCCATAAAACCAAAGGAGTTTATAAATGGCAAAATATAATTTAACGAGTAGTCTTGACAAAACGTTCACATTCTCGATCGAAGACAAAGAGTTCTTGTTCACAAAACCGACGGTGCGCCAAGCACGTGAGATGGCTCGTTTGTTCTCTGCAGCTCAAAAAGAGGAAGACCCAGACATGCAGTCTCAAAAGAGTCAGGAAGCTATGCGCGAAGTGTACTCTTTCATTACATCGATGGGGCACAATGAGAGCATTGAGGACGTTCTGGACAACCAAACAGTTGACGTTCAGGCGGCCTTCGGCGAGATGATGAAAAAAGAACTGAGTCTTGAATAATGAACGAAAGCTTTGACGAAGCTTCTGCACGAGTCAGGGCTATATTCGGCAACGAAGTGTCTGTCAAGCCTGTCCGAGAACAGACTGCTTCTTCAGACGACGAGAACGAAGAGGTGGACCTGCTCACCCGGGTCTGCTACTTCTATCCTCAGTACACTTTGGAAGACGCTGAACAACTCGCAAGCACTCAGGTAGAGGCCTTGCTTTGGCAGGCTGAAAAACAAAGGGCTACCGAAATGTATCATATGACCCTTATCGCGGCAGCGCCTTATTCCAAGAAGGGGAAAATGGTCAAAGAGTTATTAAAGAAATACGAAGAAATCATTAAGTCGTAATGGAAAACAATGAGATAATAACCAGATTGATTGCGCAGGACGAGACAACACCTGTCCTCAAGAAGGTGGATCGCCAACTTGGGTCAACAGTGAGGTCTTTGTCTAATTTGGGTAGCGCCTCCAAGAATACTGCTGGCGCTCTAGACGAGTCTGCCTCAGCCTCCAAAAGACAGGCGGGCGGGGCTGACCAGGCTGCTAGTTCTACCGACCGTGCTGCCAACGCTCAAAAAAACTGGTTTGCTCATATCACCAGGACCACGATTCAATCGGCCTTAGTCAATAAGGCCTTCTTGACTGTTGCGGATTCCATCGGCAAAGCCGCCAAACAAACAGACCTTATTGAGACATTCCCTGCCGCTATGGCCTCCATGGGGGTGTCCTCAAATGTCGCCTCTGACGCTCTTAGCAAACTCCGAGTGTATGTTCAGAACGTAGGAGGGGACCTAGCCGCAGCCACTAATGCAGTTTCTCGCTTTGTACAGGTCAACAAAGACGTCAAAGCCTCGACCGCTGTCTACGCAGGTGTTAATAATGCTCTCATGGCAGGCGGCACTTCTGCAGAAACCCAAGCTAGCGCTCTGGAGCAGCTTATTCAGGCCTACTCGAGAGGTAAGTTCGAAGGCGAGGAGTGGCGCTCTGTCAACACAGCTATGTCTCTTGCTATTAGCAAAACAGCCGAAGCTTTAGGCTATGTGAACACATCAGCATTGCAAAAAGCCCTAACTGATGGCGCGGTCTCGATGAACCAGTTTATCACTGAGCTTACGAAGATATCCACGGAAGCTGGTCCTATCGCCGAACAAGCTATGCTCAGAATGAACGGCATTGAATTTGCCCAGATGGCTATGAAAAACGCTCTGGTCAACGGATTAAACGAAATCTACGCTGCTGTCGGTAGGCAGAATATTGTCGCTTTCTTCACCTTTTTGACTGACGTTATCCGAGTTTTGTTCACGTGGATTGTGGCGCTTATAAACGCGTTCAGAGGCCTTATAGGGTTCATCACAGGAAAGAAGCTGGAACCTATCACAGGAGACACTCAGGAAGCTCTGCAAAATTCTGCAGGCAGTGCTGGAAAGATAGGCAAAAACCTAGATGATGCTGGTAAATCAGCCAAAAAGCTCCACAACCAGCTGGCTGCTTTCGATAAGATGAATGTTCTTCAAGAGCCGACCACAAGTGACGGCGGCAAGAAAAAGAAGGGCGGAGCAGGCAACGGAGGCTTCGACCCAGGCCAGACTTCAGCTCTTGATAATATATTCGGCAAGATGGCTGGCAGCCTTAAAGAGGCTTCGCTTTGGGCCAAGATACTTGCTGGTATAATCGCCGCCTTGGCTGTCAATAAGCTATTCGGAGGAAAACCTCTGGATATGTTGATAAAAGGGCTTGACACAGCTACTCGTAAAATGTTCGGTCTGGACAGAGCAGCTAAACAGGCCGGAGCATCAGCGGGCAAATCACTAGGGCAGAAGATAGGCGAAGGTGTAAAGAGCGGCATCAGCGGAGTTGGATCTTTCTTGGGTTCAGCCCTGGGCTCTTCTCTCGCGAAATTATCGCCGGCCTTCACTGGACTTGGCTCTACTATTTCGGAAACATTCAGCAGCCTCGTCGCGACAACAGGAGGCTCTGCCGCAGCAGCAGTAGGAGTTATTGTTTTGGCTGTCGCGTCTGCAGTGGGGGAGTTCATGATATTGAAAGACAATTGGAACACTATTGTTGATACTCTCAAACAGATTTGGAACGGTTTCTGCGACATTCTAGAGAAAGCTTCTAGACCTGCGGTGAACGCCGTCAAGAAAATATGGGGAGAACTATCCAAAGCACTTAAGCCAGCGATAGACTCTATGAAGAAAGCGTGGAGCGAAATTGCAAAAGCTATAAAACCGTTCACAGACGAGCTGTCTAAACTCTGGAATACCTATATTGCTCCATTCGTTAAAACTATTAGTGATTGGATTGAAAAGAACGGGCTTCTTGTAGCTGGGCTTAAGATTCTCGGCGCTATATTCACTGGCATGCTTGCCGCCGCGTTTGCCTCAGTTCTTGTGCCTATCGGCTTGGTAGTTGTATTATTGGCTGGAATAGCTTCGACAATAGCTATAGTAGTTAGCGCTATCGTTGATTTTGTGTCCAAAGCAATAGCAGTCTTTATGGACCTGTGGAACGCAATCACTACAGGTGTATCCAACGCGTGGAATACCGCAGTCGCCATAATATCTGGGATACCTTCTTGGTTCAACAACAATATTGTTGTGCCCGTAGCTGCTTTTCTCGTAGGACTGTGGAACACACTCATAGACGGGGTCAAGAATGCTTGGAACACTGTAGTGGGAGTAGTATCAACCATACCTGGCTGGATCAACACGTTTATCATCGTTCCGGCCATAGGATTCTTCCTATCTCTGTGGAACAGAATTGTAGGAATATTCGCGGGTGCTGGACGTTGGTTCGGAGACGTGTTCAGAGGCGCATGGGATGCTATCACAGGTATATTCTCTGGTGTGGGCGGTTTCTTCAGGGGGGTATGGGACACTATTGTTCGCATATTCACAGGTGTTGGCACATCGATAGGCAACGCTATAGGCGGGTCTGTGAAGGGTGTAGTGAACTCTATTCTTGGGTTTGCCGAGAGCAACATCAACGGCTTCATCAGGGCCATCAATGCGGCGGTAGACACAATCAACCGTATTCCTGGCGTGCATATTGGTCACTTAGGGCTATTAAATATTCCTCGTCTTGCAACTGGTGGTGTAATCAGCCAGCCTACCGTGGCCATGGTTGGCGAAGCTGGTGCTGAGGCTGTCATGCCGCTTGAAAATAACACTCAGTGGATAGATAAATTGGCCTCTAAGCTAGACAGGGGCAGCTCGCGCCCTAGCGACAATGGCTTAGAGGTGACTAACCGGCAAGACCAAAAACCTATCCATATCACCATCAATGTATCGGGAGTGTTTGCCACGAGCAACGCCGAAAAACGCAAGGTGGCCGAAGAAATAGCCGACCAACTAAAAGACCTGTTCAAGGCCCGCGGAATTAAAGGAGTATTTTAGATGGCATACGAAATAACACTGAAAAACAGCTACACCACGTGGAACTCTCCAACTCCAGACCCGCCTATCGTTCAGCGATATATCGACAGCGCCATAGAAGTGACCACCCTAGACCTAAACGTCTACACTGACCTCTTGAGCCGTAAGCGAAGCTGGACAATCCAATGGGGCTATATGGACAAGACCTCTTACAGCAACCTGCGCTTTATTATTGAGAGCCAGTTCACCAACCTTGAACTGCCGACCTTATCAATACCAGACTTCAGAGTCCAGAACGTCGTAGTCAAAGCTACCCTTAATGACCATAGCGTTGTCGATAGAAGCGGGCTAGTCGAAAATATAGAACTGACATTGAGAGAAACTATCCAGGCTTCGAAGAACTATATGGTGTCATAGAGAAGAATATGCAGAAAGTATCACCATCATTTCACCAGAAATCTCAAGCGTCTGTGCGTCATCACAGTTGGGCGCTCCTGTTTTCTTTTGATAAGGAATTCGACAACAAGAGTACGTTCTTCACTCTGGACAGGTCTATACTCAACGGCAAGGACATCCTAGCGCCAGTCGGAGATAATGTACTCCAGTATTGGGACTTTTATCGGTTTGCTCCGTACACCGACAGATTAATTTCAATGGAGTGGAGTCGCGAACTTGAGTTCCCCTACTCAGTACAGTCTTGTATTGCTACTGTGACTTTGAATAATATAGACAATTATTTCTCTAGCCATACAGGCAGCCCGATAGACCAATATCTTATTCCATCTAGACCTGTCAAGATATTCTCAGGATTCGACAATGAGCCTTTTTTGCAGCAATTTGTCGGGTTGACCCAAGATAAGCCCGAGCTAGACCAGGACTCCAATACCGCTAAATTCCAGGCGCTGGACTATCTGAGCGAGCTGTTCAAACTTAAACTGTCGGATACTATCTCTGAGTCCAACATTAATACAGCAGACGCGCTAGCTCTACTCTTCAGGCAATTTGGCATAGAGCCTAACCAATTTAAGTTAGAGAGGGGTTCCAATACTATTCCTTTCCTGTTCTTTTCTAGCGGCGAAGATGCGGCCGAGGTCTTTCGAAAGATTATGCAAGCCGAAGGCGGCAGACTGTGGATAGACGAGACGGGAATATTCAGGTTCGACAGGCGTACTTCGATTCATAATGATATTGTATTCGCGTTCGACGAAAGTAGCATCTCCTCCTTGTCGGTGACCAGAGACACTGAGATCATAAACCGAGTAACTGTCACATCGAATATCCGTGAGAAGCAGCAAATCCAGCCGATTCACACGGGCTCAGGAAGACTATCCGAGGCGAATCTCTCGGAAGCGATAGTGATACCAAAGGGTGGTACAGCAGAGTACAGCTTCAGGACTGACGACCCTGTGGCAGAGTTGGTCGAGCCTACAAACGGGCGTCAGGTAGGAACGTCATGGTTCTCTGTCAGAACGCGCGGGGGCGAGAATATTCCCAGCGGTGTGTCTATTAAAAAAATAACGAGGTCAGCTAGTGGTGTCTCGATTATTTTCGGCAACAGTAATAGCTACGACGCGTTCCTGTCAGCAATAGAAGTCTATGGCGCGCCAGCTAAGATTGTTGATACCATTGATTATGACGCTTACGATCAGGACAGCATCGATAAATATGGAGAGCATCTGCTCAAAATAGAAAACGATCTATTCGGTCGAGAATCAAACTGCCAGTCTTTTGCCTATGCTGTGTTAGCAGCTTATTCAGAGTTCGATGCCGTTATTGAGCTTACAGTCAAGAGTAATCCAGCTCTACAGCTTTTTGATATTATAAAAGTAGACACCAGAAAGATATCAGGTACTTTTCAGATAACGAAAATCGCGAGCTCTGTTTCTGGCAGTGGGATAACGCAAACTCTAAAGGCTCGAAGACATACTATACGTTCGTACTTCATTCTGGACAAATCATTACTAAACGGAAGCGATGTATTAGCACTATGATAACTGTAAAAAAACGATACTCAGGACAAAGCGTCATTTCTACCAACAGTGGAGATATCCGCATAGAGACTGGTGCGGGTAGATTAGTGGTGTACGACAGAGACACCAACAACGAGGTCACAGTTCTCGACAAAGAGGGCTTTCTATTCTCAGACGGCAACGTAAGACGGATCAAACTGGGCTCTTTTGCTTCTCGAGTAGGGCTTTGGGTGAGCAAGGCCGGTAAAGACGTAATTGACTTATTGGGGGGCTAATGATAAAGGATTTCGTCCTAACCAGCGACTACCCAATAGACCAGGTAGTGTACCGGAGCGATATTATACCGGTGACGGCTCAAGGGTACAACACCAGCCGGGTGAATATAGCTCACGGGGTGGGACAAGAATTCCTGCCGATAGGGCAGTACTCACTGAGCGGGGACTTTTCTTCGAACGTGTTCGGGGTGGGTTCATCAGAAGCAGGACCTGGAGGAATTCTCAAGTTTTCCACTAGATTAGGCGTCTCCTCCAGCACTATGGCTATAGAGGTAGTCAACCAAACTCAATCCACCGAGACGCTGTATTTCAGAGCTATCGGGCTCGCGATAGAGGGGACTCATAGACCGTTCGCATCTACTAGCCATTATCACGATCTTACCTTTAACACAGACACCAACCAATTGAAGTTGGTCGATTCGGGCTCAGCTGTAGTAGGCTCAAATGCGAGCGTGTCTATTCCACATTCGCTGGGATATATACCGACAGCTCTAGTGTGGCAGTCCTCTTGGTTGGGGATAACGCTCGTGGATTACGTTTCGGTCGAGAATGAACTATTCGGACAGAACGTGTTTATTGACTCGCAAAATCTAATCATATCGAGACAGGGGCTTGAGGGCACGAGCACCTACTACTACAGGATATACGCCGATGAATAATTTTCCAGATGACTTCAATATAAACAGCGACTACGCGACTATCAGCCATGTCGGAGACGCCTCTGTCCAGTTGGTGCTGCCAGCTGGGCTCTCTATCCCGCCTAGCACCAACTATGTCCAAAAGAAAGAGATGGACTTGGTGGCTACAGGGATTCTTCGTCTACTAGTGAGCACTTCGAAATATCCTTATAGAAAGGTTGTCTCTTCTTCGATGTCTTTGACTAGAAATTTTAAGGTAGACACAGGAGAGACCACCCCTACGACGGTGCTGATCGTGGGCTGGCTACAATCAAATGGAGTTGCCGCCTGTTCGCTTAGTATTCCCAATGTGTTCAACACAACCCTTTTTTACACAGGGGGTACCGAGGTGTTCACTGTCGAAGCTAGAGCGATGACGTTCCCGTACTAAAAATGGTATAATATAGTTATGAACAGATACGCAGAACACAATCGGATTGGCGTGTATCGGGTTCTCAGGAACTCAGGTTTTACAGTCAAAAAATACACTGGCGGCTATCCATACCTCAAGAACGGTATTATGGTGGAATCATCGGAAGCTGAACCTATTTACTCTTACGGCAAGAATTACAAAAATGATGCTGGAGAGTTTTCGCTGTTCGTGTGGACAACAAACAAAAACAAAAAAGAAGTAGAAGATAGACTCGACCAAGCCTCCAACCGCGTGACCGTGGACAAGATAAACGGCACATCGACTATTGGTTCGTTCGTCTACCTAGATTAGGAGAAAAATATGTCATTGCCTCATCAAAATCTTGATGCTGTTCCCTTCACCCCGCTCACAGCAGAATTTCTTGACAATATGAACGAGAATATTGAATCGCTCGCTAGGGGAACGGGACTCGACAACAAGTCCGTGAAACCAGAAAAAATCGACCTTGCGTCAATGTTCGCGGGCAAGAACCACAACCAAATCGTTACTATTGGCAAGCTAACCATCCAATTTGGTTGGACGCAGTTTTTGGGTAATAGTACAAAACTTGTACAAACGCCGATTACTTTTCCGAAAGCCTTTACAGAAGTACACGCTATCCTGGCTGGGTTCAACGGCTATAAAGACTCGGTAGCTGGCAATCGTTTGCCTGAGTTTATAACCCCAGTCGGTGCAGGTAACCATGTTGAAGCGTCTAAGATTACAAATACAGGGTGTGTCTTGGTGGCAACATCGGTAAATAATTTCGGCTATGCCCAGCACGCTGTGTCTTGGATTGCGATAGGAGAGGCCTAGAATACAACCGAAAAATAGAGTCTGACGCGGTCCTCCAGGGCTGCGTTTTGCTATAATATAAAGAGAGAGAAACAAAAAAATGGCTCAAATAAACCCCATAGTAACGATCAATGGAGTCTCTCTAGACTCCAGCCAGATAGCTCAGTATAAACTCACATATAACAAGCTTTGGAAAAATGCCAATCGTAATATGGACGGTGTCGTCACCGCTACGCTCATTGGTATATACCCGAATATCTCATTGACTACGAGAAGTTTGTCTTTTGACGAAGCGATGGCTCTATCAAACGCTGTCAATACAGACTACTTTACCGTGACCTTTTGGGACACCCAGACTAGTACCCATAAGACAGCTGTCTATTACGCTGCCGATCACGAGGTAGAGTTTCTGAGCGAGTGTCGTTACGGACAAGTAACCATAGACTTGGTAGCGAAGAGCCGAGGTATCTAGAGATGAAAGAAAACATAAACCCAATTGAATTCGGAGAGATGAAATCAGACCTTAAGCATGTTAGAGAGTCCATGGACAACCATACCGTCGTTTTGGACAGAATTGAGGAAAAGCTCAATAAATTTGCTACACGTTCTGATTTAGAAGTTCTCGAAAATCGTGTCAAGCGAATTGAAGAAAGAAACCAAACCATCGACGGTAATATATTCATGAAAGCCATCGCGCCAGGAGAGAAGAAGCTAGTTGCGATGATTATCAAGATAACCGGGCTAGGAGCGTTAATCTTAATGGTAGCGATGTATGTATACGGGCAGTCAAATACCCAGCAGCTCATCATAAAGAAGATAAACGAAGAGACAGCTAAAATTAAACCAAAGGAGTAACGTGTGAGCAGAATAACAGATTGGCTAAACTCAGCAGAGGGACAGGCTTTTAATCCTGATGGGGCTTACGGATTGCAATGCCTAACTCTCGACGCTGAAGTTCTCATGGCTGACGGGTCAAAGAAACCTGTCGGCGATTTAGTACCCGGAGACAAGGTTCGTTCTACTCGTGGCGGGATAAATACCGTCATAAGCAACCAGAAGGCTATCTTACCCGTCTTTGAGATTAAAACCGCTCAGGCGACGTTTAGAGCGTCCACAGAGCATTTATTTGAAGTATACCATAACAGTGAACGAGTATTTAAGGAAGCCAAATACATCAAAGAGGGCGAGCACATCAGTACAGTCAAGATTGATAACAAAGGAAACTTGTGCACGGCAAGCTTGCCAGTTTTGTATAAATCAGAAGACACTACTCCGGCGGAGGTTAGCGTTCTTGAGCTAGACGGGGATAAAACCTACATTGCAGAGGGGCATGGACATCATAACTGCAAGGATCTAGCCGACGCCTACTGCATCCACTTATTCGGGGATTGGCAAAACACTCTTCGCCCGAACGACGCCGCCGACGCTTTTAATGGCGCTAACGACGAGTACTTTATCAAAATTACCAACAACCCTAACGACCCAAATCTTATTCCCCAGCCAGGAGATATTATCACATGGGGCCCGATGCCTGGAAACCCAGCAGGGCACATAGCTGTTGTTTATTCGGCGGACGCCAACGGGGTAGCTGTATTAGAGCAAGATGGCTTTCTGCAGATACCGGCTCGCAAGAAATACTGGCCTAATTACATAGTCGGTGGTGTTCTTACACAGGGGTGGTTACGCCCGCGTCCAGAGAAGATTATTGGGTATATCCAACCAGTTCCCCCTAAAGAACGAAAGGCAGCAGTAACAGTAAACGCACGAGACGAACCCAACACTACTAGTGGTATTTTTCAGCAAATTACGGCTGGTGACACTGTAGAAATGAAAGGTTGGGTGCAGGGAGAGCCCGTGGACGGAAACACTACTTGGTTCGTGACTGCCAGAAGCGGTAAGTATATGTCTGCAGAGGCTTTCGAAGACAAAGGTACACATGATTTGCCAGACCTCACCCCGAAATCTAATCCTACAGAACGTACAGCGACATCGCAGGGGGTACGAGCCAGAAAAGCCCCAAATACTTCAAGCGAAGTTGCACAAACAGTCGAAGGTGGCAAGACTGTAGAAATGAAAGGCTGGACGCGCGGTGAAGCCGTTGAGCCTGGAAATGATATCTGGTTTGTCTCAAGAAACAACGGACTTTATCTGTACAGCGGCGCATTCACCGACCCAAACGCACATGATTTGCCAGAGATTAAACAAGACACCCTAACCACAGAATCCGTTGATTATAGTAAGATAATTCTTGACGTATCGAACAACCAGCCAGACGAAGTTTCTGCCCACTTCCATAAATTTGGTGGCGTAATCTTGAAAGCAGGGCACGTTGGACAGAATTATGGCGGCGACGCCAACAAAATTGATCCAAAACTGGTCAAGTTTGCCGAAGCCGCAGGCGACAAATTGCTAGGTATTTACTGGCTGCCATACTTCTCGACCGATGAAGAAGCTAAGGCCGAGGCGGAACGATTCGCTGAAGCACAAAAGCTAGTAAACGCCCCACTGCTGTTTGTTGATCTCGAGCCTGAGTTTGAGGGCACGCCAGAACAGCTCAAAATGTTTGACAATATAGTCTTACAACAAACTGGCAAAACTGTCTTTGTCTATGGTGGAGATGCTGTTATTTCAAAACTGGGCTTAGCGCGAGTCGATTGGTATCCAAACTATGGCACGAAAGACAACTATGCCCATGGCTCATTGATTCACCAATACACCGAGACCGGCAAAATTGATGGTTATGGTGGTAATCTGGACTTCTCTACTAGCAAGCTTACTCTTGAAGAACTAAAGAAAATAGCCTCTGTAACCTCACCAGAGGTCCCAGAAGACACGAAAGACAAAAGAGCGGGTACAACTGAGGAAAAAACAAAGGAGAACAAAATGGCAAAACCAACTTTGAGTCTAGAGGACTCTACAAAGCTAGCAGAACTAGCGCAACAACAGATTGCTAAGACCGAAGAGCTAGCGGAAAGCGATATCGCCAAGGAACTAACCGCGGGAATCAGTAAGCGAACAAAACTAATTATCTATATCGTAGGGGACACTTTACTGGGCGCGAGTGCGATTGCCCCGCAGGCAGCGGTCGCCATACTTTCTGATGACGCATACGTGAAAATTAACGCGATTAGTGGTATACTAGCTACAGCTGGCTTGTTCCTACTCACCATGTTCGGCATCTACAAGAGCGGGCGAAAGGGGAACAAATAGTGGAAAATATCATTAATAACTTAAAGGCAGCGCTCAGCACAGAGACGGCGAACGGGCGCATGATACGGACATTTGTGCAGGCTTTTGTCGGGGTGGGAATACTAGCGTCAGCTGTAGTGGCCTTGCCAGAGTTTCAAAGCCTTATGCGAACCATCGGACTGGCTGGCCAGATGACAGCCGTAGCTGCGTTTGTTGCGTCGATGTCACGCTTAATGAGCGCTGCCGAATCACTCTACGAGAAAGCGAGGAAGTGGGCAGATGGAGAGAAAAACAACACCGATAGCTCAGATGGTCGAGCAATTCACAGACGACGAGCTAATAAACGAGTATCGTGAGGCCCTAGGTCTACAGGCTCTGAGCCAGGAATACCTAGCCACACTCGAGGACGAGCATTTCAAACGGAACCTCGGAAGTGTAGCGCTAGCCTACCTGGTGGAGCAAAGTGGAGAGGAGCCAACAGTGTCATCGGAGGTTCTGCCTCTAAGCACCTGACAAGGGGCGCCCTTCATTGGGCGCTCTTTTGTTATAATAGAGTAAAGGGGTATTGCCCCGTCAAGGAAAGGGTTTTATGATAAAAGTCTACACAGCACAGGGGTGCGCATACTGCCAGATGGTTAAGAGGTATCTCAAGTCCAAAGGCACTGATTACGAGGAGGTTGATATTGATAAGAACCCTTTCCTGCGTGATGAACTTATAGAAAAGACAAGGGCGAGAAGTCTGCCCATTGTAGAAGTCGGAGAAAACTATGTATGCGGGTGGAACCCGGCAGAGCTTGAGGCGTTACTAGAGCACCAATAAAATGGCCACGAGCCAAGGAGAAAAACAAATGGACTACGAAGACAAAAAGAAAAAACTATTCCCAGTACGATGCCCTTTTCAGAGATTATCTAAATCTGATGGAAAGCTTTACCGCTGCAATTCATTGTGCGTTAAAGTATCGCCTAACTCTTCAGGAGAAGCCAGGTGTCGCAAATGCTGCTTAACCTTTAACTTCGAATGCGACAGTGACGGTGTAGTAAACCCATTTGTGAACGCTCAACCAATACCCAAGAAAGAACCAAACAAATAATAAAACGGTAAAAACAAAAATGGATATAAAACGAGGAGACACAATACGCAAAACCCTGGCAGTCCCGCTCAGTGTATATGAGGCTGGGCTGCGTGTTTATTTCATGGCAAAAAATAGACCAGACAACGATATAGCTGATACTCAGGCTGTAATCAAAAAAGAGCTAACCGATACTGGCAAAACAGAGCCAAACAGCAGAGGAGTCGATTGCCGAATATTTGAACTTGCTATCGATCCAGCAGATACTAATGGTATCAACTTCTGCTGCCCGAAACGAGTGAAGCTTGTAGCTGAATTTGAACTGCGCTACGCCAGCGGAAAGATATTGACCCTGCCAAACAAAGCTAACTACCTGAGAGTAACAGTCTACAGTGATATAAGGAGAGGAAATGGCTGATATTGAAGTAATTATAGATAACACTCCGCAAGTCTTTGAGATTGGCGAAGCGGCGATCGGACGGGTTGGGCCACGCGGCGAGAAGGGGGACCGTGGAGAACCTCTGAAGTATGAGAATTTAACTCCAGCTCAAAAAGCGGAGATGAGAGGACCTCGCGGGGAGCGCGGCGAACGTGGCGAACGTGGAGAGGCTGGAACTCCTGGGATTCCTGGAAGGGACGGAAATCCTGGACCAGTCGGGCCGGCTGGAAAAGACGGAGTCGGGATCCAGAATGTTGAGCTAGATCACAATACTCATGGTTTGAACGTCACTTTGACCAACGGCACAAAATATACAACCTCGTCCGTCAAGGGGGATCGCGGAGAACGCGGGGAGCGAGGATACAGCGGCGAGGCTGGAAAAGACGGAGTCGGGATTTCCAATGTTCAAAAAGACGGTCAATATGACATGAAAGTCAATTTGACTAACGGAAACTCTTACAAGATTACCGACGTACGCGGGCCAAAGGGGGATCGCGGAGATGTCGGAGAACGCGGACCAATCGGACCAAAAGGAGATCCGCTGAAATACACAGATTTGACCTCGCAGCAAAAAGAAGAGTTAAAAGGCCCGAAAGGAGACCCCGGAAAACCTCTAACTTTTGATGATTTAACTCAGCAGCAGAAAGCCCAATTAAAAGGCGAGAAAGGAGACCCTGGCACTACCGACTACAATCAGTTGACCAACAAGCCAGACCTATCCTCAAAAGCCGATAAATTCTACGTAGACGCCCAGGACACAGTTCTTACGAAGAAAATAGACACAGGCTTGCAAGACAAAGTTGATAAAGCTGGCGATACGATGACTGGTAACCTAACGTTATCTACAAATAATGTAAATCCGCTTGAATTGACGACCACTTCAACATCTGGGTGGCAAGAATTTAACATGTCTCACATGGGTGGTGGCACTCAAAATACCATTATATTTAATGCGCAGGATTCATCTAATACCAAAACCAGGTATGCGCAGATTCAGGCTTTTATGTTTGACCGCCAGAGAACCTTAGGCTCTGTTATTATATCCACTAGTCATGGTGGAAATATGAGAAGCGTTGTTACTTTTCTAGCAGGAGAATTAAGGCTCGAAAGTTCTAAATTGACCTTTGGCGCAAGCGACGTCGCGATGATAGCTGGTAATGGTATGCCAAACGGCAAAGTTCTAGCGCCAGTTGGCTCAACTTATACAGATAGAGACGCTACTAATGGCGCTATTCGTTGGATTAAAAAGACTGGCGGAAATTCAGTCAATGGCTGGGCAGTAGACTATGGAGATACTGGTTGGCGAAATATCACACCTAATCCGTTACCAGCTAATATCGATAAAACAGATTGTAAGATACGACGGGTCAATGACGTAGTTGAGGTAGCTATCGGCTACACGAACGTAATAAACGCCACCGAGATGGTATATACTAATAGCCTGCCGTTAGGTTTTCAGCCAGCTCAAAACGTCTTCGTTACCGGGATATCTACAGGTCCTGGCACTTCAAGGACAGGCGGTGTTGCAATCGACGGAACTAGAATCAGATGGCAATCTACTATCGGGAACTGGAGAACTGCTTACGCACGCTATACCACTGATGACGCGTGGCCAGCGACTTTGCCAGGTGCTTAGGAAAATTGAAGAACCGCCTCAAGGGCGGTTTTCTTTTACTTCCTGTTTCATAATATCCTCAAGTATAGTACGAGCCTCGAAGTATTTTTCATATCTTAGCTCTTCTGGAATATCTGACAGGTCCAGCAGCAAGTTCATACCACAAACCTGTCCGACTTTTGGCGTAGAGTTTTTGCCTTTGAAGCTGCTTAATTTAGTAATCACAGCGTTATCTAGTTTGCTCGCTAAATCTAAAGTCCTAAGGATTCGGCCAGCCTCCTCTGGCTCAGGAAGGCTTGTTGTGATTTTGCTCATGAGTCTGTCCTCCTTAAATCCATTCTATCCTAGGTTTATCTTTATAGCCTTGCTCCCAAATATACCAAGCGTAGCATACAGCGCTACCTTTCTTAAACTCTTCAGGGTCTCCGTTAATAGCCACCTGTATTCTTTTACTGAACACAGCCACTGTCTTGGGGGGGTAGCGTCGAACATACTGCGTCGCTTCTGCCCCTCTAGAAAAGTAAGCTTCAAAAACATACAGACCTTATCAGCCCCAAGCCTTAAAGACTTCTCAACGAACTCTTGAGCGTATTTGTATGGCGGGTTAGTGACTATGACAGGTGCTAGCAGTCTGGTCTGTTTGAGGAAATCAACACTAGGCGTACCATAGTTTCGATCATATAGGTCAGTAGAAACAACTTTAGCTCCGAAATACTCCATTCTTTTGCTAAGATGGCCCTCTCCGCAAGCGCACTCCCAAATATGCAGCCCGTTCAAAGGTAGCAACTTGTCCAGAGCGTCTATGGCTTTAGGATCAGTCGCATAGTAGTCATTTTGCGCTCTCGCTCTTGCAGAATGCTCAGATGAGCCCAGCGCAGCAAAAGGTGCGCGACTATTCCCAGACCAGTCTTTCATGACTGTAATAGCTCCAGAAGTTGAGATTCAGCCTCGGCTTCTCTCTTGTCCTCTTCTTCGTATCCTTCTGCCACCATAATCTTATTATACATAAAAAGCACCTCCGCAGTCAAGAGGTGCTCATGCTTTAAGCGCGCGAATAAATGTATTGAAAACTAGAGGCCGGCGCTGTACGGGAACTTATCACCCCCAGTCCTTTAGCGTTCATCTCGCTGAGATTGACTGTGCTGCCATCTTCAGACACACTTTCGACATATACGACATGTCCATAGTAGCCTTCGAACGATACTCCTATGGCTCCTTGTTTAGGTGCACTTCCTGTTGAGAACCCCGCAGCTTGAGCGCTGGCTATCCACTGGTTAGCATTACCCCAATAGCTTCCAATGTCTGGTCGTCGTGACTTGACATACCATGTGCAGTTACCCGCTGCATAACCATTGCCTGCTGAGTTAGCGGCATATTTTCCTATCGACACCGTTTTTGATGCTGCTTCGCGTTTCTTGCGCTCTTTCTCAGCCTTTTTCTCGGCTATCCTGGCTTTCAACTCTTCGATTTCAGACTTTATTTGCTGAATCTCTTTGGCGGATTCTTCCACCTTTTTCTCGACTAGCTGGGCCTCTTTCTTATTCGACTCTAGAGTTTGTTTGACGTCCGCGACCATCTTCTCCGCAGAATCAACCTCGCTTTGTCTGTCGATAGTCACCGCTAACAGGTCGGCGTTTCCAGTTTTAGGAACTTCCTGTGCAAAAACCCCTCTGTTCATGACGACGGAGTTAGCCAGTGCTGCTGCCACAAGAATGCAAACTACATATCTACGCATTTTACACCCCCGATTGCTCCACAGCCTCTAGCTCTTTCTTGAGCTTTTGCCGTTCTGTATCAAGGACTGTTTTTTCCTGGTCGAGTTTCTCTGATTTTTTCTGTGCTTCTCTCTTCGTCTCTACAACAGTCTTGATCTTTTTGTTTAACTCTGTGCTTTTCGCATGCAAAGTTTTGACTTTAGTCTGTTGGGATTGTACGGAGTGCCACGTCCGCACAACGTCTTTGTACCCGATATAGCTGAGCGCTACCACAGCTGCGAGCCCAAAGACTATAGTGATTCGTTTGATACACATAGTCAGACAGCACGTACGATTTCTCGTGTGAGCTGGGCTGTCAAATATCTCCTTATTTATTCAATTTAGAAAATGCTTTAACAAGAATGGCTAGGGCGAATACGACTTGCGGCACAAGTAGTATTTTCGACTCAGCACTGTTCACGCCAATCATGACAATCGCGGTGCTGTAGATAATGCTCACAACTACCGATAGTTGCCCTATCCCTAGTATAACACGCCAGATTTCTGCAAATGGTATATTCTTAGATTTCTGGCTCAACATACGCTCTTGGACTATACGAGCGGCTGTCTCTTTATTGTTGTTCTTCATACACCTCCCTTTCTAAGTTGATGTTGCCTAGGCTTAAAGAGCTCATGCTCAATACTAGCAGACCAAACTGGCGGTGTCAAGTATAATAAGATTATGTATGTAAAAAGACGCGGAAAACTAGTAAAAGTAACCAAGAAGTCTATAGGGGCGGTTTCTCCATCTGTCTTGAGAAGAAAAAGAAGCGCTTTCGAGCGAAAAAAGAAAACAAAAGCTTTTAGAAAATGGCGCGCCTATCAGTACAAAGTAAAACAAAAAGGTCTATGCTACTACTGCCATAGACCGATTCGCGGGGTTTGGGTCACAGACCACGTCAAGCCTCTATTCAGAGGGGGGACATCTGCTTACTCCAATTTAGTTATTACTTGCTGGGACTGTAACCAGAAAAAGGGAATTAGGCTTGTGAGGCCGTGAGACGCTCTATAAACGAACTTACGGCAGAAAACGATACAGTATACACAATGAACTCTGAAACGCTTCTGGCGACGAATAGCGAGCTCACAGCGCCTATCCACATACTAGTGCAGTATACACATGACAACAAATCGAATAATCCGCCTTTTGTCTGCCTTTTAGCTGCCCATGCCCTCAGCCGATCAAAAATTAGCAGAGGGCCGCTCTCGTTGACCAGCATATAGGATAGTCTCCAGGTGATTAACCCACCAAAAATTAAAGCCACAAGACTCATTCTGCGGACTCCTTCTCTGGTTTGTTTAGAAACCCATCTTTATCAAGTCCGTACTTGTCAATATCTTTGATTCGGGCTTCTATGTCGTCAGCGCGGCTTCGAAAAGAGTTAGCTCGTGACTGCAGGTCAGTTTTCTGGATTTCTGCATAATTCCACTCCTTGAGACACTCTTGAAGTGTTTTATCCAGTTCTTCGAACGAGTCAAACATGAATGTGACATCTTGGACATGCCTGCTCGGCGAGGAAATGAATACTCCATACTTGATCTTGTTTGGTTCGAGGCTGGACACCGTGACCTGGACAGAATAATCTATCAAGGAGTTCTTAAACACCTTGCGTATTATCTTCTTGATTGTTTTTTCTGCTTTTAGTAGCTTTTTCTCCACTTATTTTCTCCCTAACTTACGTTTGCGTTTCAATTTCTTCTTAGATTGGCGCGACCATGTGCTCTTCGTATGGTTTGGGTCAGATTTCGAAAAGGTTCTGCGCCGCTTTCTGTTGCTGACCTCTAATTCGCCAGTGTTAGTCATCAATATTTCAGAACTCATATCTTGTATCACCTCTCTGAAGAACGTTTACCCCATAATAGTCTCTTAGGTGGGTGGCTACCTGCGGGCGGTCATCTAGCCAAACCAGAATATTGTGCTTTCCTTTTATATATTTCTCTAAAAAGTCGCTCTTTACAACAAAGTCTTTGCGCCGGTCGTTCTCAGCGCGCATAACAAGCTTATCGTAGTCAACGCAATTGTGCTCTAACCACTTCTCGGTTTCTTTTCGGCAGACCTCACTACGTCCAGAGAAGATAAAGGTCTTCATATCATTAACCCCGTTTTTCCCGTGGACAACCTGCATACTGTCCAAAATAGCCGCGACGCCCAAGTTGATGTCGTCATTTCCTACTTTTGACCAATCGTATGGAGAGCGGTCTTTGGGACCATTTGTTAAAGTCCCGTCTAGGTCACACACCAGCACCCAATCTAGCGCAGGGTCATACTCTAGAAAAGTCGGCATCTTCTTGACGAACATGTGGAACATCTTACGTATGACCTGTTCTCCAACGCTATTTTCGCGCTCAGCGTCTCTTCTTATCAACTCTGCGAGTGGAACACCAAGAAACTCTTTGATCTCCACTGGAGCACCAAACTCTCGTGCGATTTTAGATATTGCTTTGCTGTGCTTTCTGGCTAGGTTAGTGTCAGAAGATATAACACTCTTGCCCTGAGACAAAGCTTCTCGGATAAGATGGTCTCTTTCTCGGATGACTAAGCGTTCATCGCCTCTTTTGTGGTTGTACACTCCGTCCTTAAATAATTGCGAGTTTTTTCTAATCTCGTCCTTTTCTACCATCACTCGGTTGTTGGGATCTTCGGAAACCCATTCGCGGGCGTAGCTCGACTTGCCTGAAGCAGGCAGCCCCTTAAGAATTACTACTTTCTGTTTGTTCATTTTTTCTACCTAGCACTTCTTCGACTGTTGTGCCGAACCTCTGCTCAAGCACAAGAGAGGCGTTATCCATTTTTCTTTCGATTTCTGTGGCCTGCATACCTAGGCTCAAAATATAATCTACCATGCCATCGGCATCCAGGCGCTCAAGAAAGTTGTCTTCAGGCGTCTTCTCTCCTCGAGATAATTCGTGGTTCATTTTCAATCCTTCTTGGTTATTTTGTATTCTTAAAATAAATTCTATGGCAAGGGGAGCTGCGAGATTTTTCAGTAATGTGAGGTGAGGTGCAATTGAACTAATGTTCTCTATTTTTTTGGGTTACCTGCCGTAGGTGATGCTCCCCTTACTCTTATAATACAGCAAAAAGCTTATTCTTGCAATACTTTATAAGACCATTCGCTGCCTTTTTTGAACAATTCCACTTGATGAGACTCGCTATCAGCTGGAATTTCTTTCTCGCCATCAAAATCACGGGTTAAATGAGTCACCTTAACGTCCCAGTTGATATAACTTTTGCCCCCCCTGCTCTTGAGATCTAGCCCGAAGTTGACATCAGGGCCTAACCCGTTGTCGCAATGAAAATGATGACGCATATAGTGAATCAGATGTACGAGCATGCAATACAATCCGCTGGCGTCTATCTCTTCAACAGAATCACCTCTTTTCATAGAAGTAATTTTCTGAGGGTTCTTGCAATCGTCGGCTTTCCACGCCCCAACATATGGTAATCCCCATCTTCCTAATTCAACACCAGAAACCAGACAAGCGTGCTTCTCTGTCGCAACTGATACAAGTCGCTCGATCGCGTCTGGAGGTAAAATACCATCATCCTCAAGACTGAACACCCACCTGTGGCTAAGCACTTTATTCAAATTTCTTTCATTAGCCTCGTAGATTAAGTCTTGAAAGCTATTGTGCAGATTAGAAATATTCTGCCTACGTTCTTCAATACCAGAACCAACTTCTTTGTTAGGAGACTCGCCTATAACAACTCGCATTGTGAGTTTATCTAAGAGTTCTTTGAGTCTTTTGTCTTCAGCGGGGTCTAATTTTTTATCGACTATCACGCAGAGTATTTTTGGCTTTAGAGTTTGGCTCTCTAGAGATTGCAAGACTCTCTCGATATACCTCATCCTAGAGATGGGCAATACAGCAATAATCTTAGAATTTGAATACATTAAACTCTTCTCCATCTATTATCTCAAGCACAGTATGGTCGCCTACATCACGGCCGTAAGGATCCTTCGAAAAAGTGTCAATACACCATACACCAGGCCTGACCTCATGGCAGGTTTTGCTGGGAGTGTGCCCGAACACCTGTTTGCCTGGCGCATAAACAGTGAACTTAGTCGGGCGCACCCAAAGAGGCCCGCAGCTAAGCGTGAGTTTTCGACTCGAATTAAGCCACTTTTCTGTGATGCCTGCATGAGAATAGGTGACATTATCTATAGTTGTATGAACTGGTAGGTTGGAAACCCACTCCGCTAAGTCCTTGTTTTCTGGATTTTTCAAAATGAAGTAAGTTATCTCGCTAATTCTACCGCCGAACATGTTAGACGTAAGGGCATAGCTGTAGTCGTGGTTGCCCATCAGGGCTGTGACATTTCCATGCTTCTTCTCTAACTCCCTGACTGCCTGCCATATGTCAATGTTGTCCATGGCTTTTGCTTTCCACTCGTCTGCGTAATCACCAATCAGAATGACCTTGTCGTAATTATCGGCAATTTCATCTACTCTATCGACAATCCACTTTTTTGTATGGATATCTCCTACTGCTAGAACTTTCATATTTTCCTCAGCTTAGACATTATAAATTTCCATTTAGCCAGCACGCTTTCTGGAGAATACTCCTTCACGGCTATTTCTCTTGCCCTATTCGAATCTGCCCTTCTCTCGGTCAGACTGCGTTTGGCAAATTTAACAATTAAATCGCTCAGTTCGCGCTGGTTGGCCTGATCGACAGATATCAGGGTCCTAGTCATCAGCGGCTCTTCTTCGTGAGTGCTGACTAGCCATTCTCTTGGCAGTATTCTATCGTTTGGTTCTACGTTAGTCATGATAACTGGCAGTCCAGCGGCTAACGCTTCTGTCATAGGCATACACGCCCCGCCAAATTTGCGCGGCATAATCATTGCGTCGAAACCCCGATAGAGCTCTTTCTCGTCTTCTGGCGAGTCTCTGTCTATGACAATTCTCGGGTCGTGAACATCTCCGACTTCCGCAGTCTGGGTCTTTATAACTAGCTGAAACTTAACACTGTCTGGAATACTTTCTACAGCCTTGATAAGGTCAAGTGTGCCATTCCTATCCCTTACAGTCTGCCTGCCGGCCACATGCAAGAACTTTGGTGCGGGTCTACGTAGAAGAAGATTATCTGCGTAGATTTCTGCATAGTCATCTACAAACACTGGTGTTGGTACATACCACGACCTGCCCAACAAGACCCTCTGGTCGTCTAGGTGCCAGTACGAGTGGCTCATAAATAGGTCAGGACGCGGCAAGGTCTGCTGTAAATAGTCGGTGAACTCCCAGTTGTTCTGAAGAACAGTCTTAATGCCCAGTTCTTTGGCCCGAGCAAACAGATTATAATTATACGGGATTTCGAAAGTAAGCAAGATATCAGTATCTTCGAGAACCTTATCAATTTCGGAATCGTCTATAAACCCATCAATGGCCATAGTATTCTCGTGCTGGTACCATTCTGGGTGCTGTTCATTACCGTTAAACGGAGTAGAATCGATGACCACTACTTTGTTGGGTTTTAGCAGCCTGACCCAATTTCGGCTTTGATTGCCCAACCCCGTCAAGTCGCATCTAGCTATAATTGTCAGTCTCAAAACACCTGCCTCTCGTCATACTTTTCTAGACCTTTTCTTCCATCGAGGTGCACAGATGTCGCCCCCCAATCGGAAATGTAGATAGCCATTCTCCCGTCGAATCCAGGTGTTTGTGCCACCCCGTGTATTTTGTCCTCGATAAAGCAATTGGCGTTATCAGAAAAATACCCCATAATTTTATCATAAAAATCTTTGGTAGCCAAGTGAGGACGCTGGCTCCATTGAACAGTCTCTACCAAAGAGCCTGCCGACAAAGTAAGCCAATCCCTCATGAGATATCGATGCTCATCTGGAATTTCATCGAAGTGGTAAAATCTAATCAAATCATAGTCATACCCCCCTAAAGAGGAAATTTCTAGAGCTTCCTCTGGATCCACAGTGAGAGCGGTATCTCCCTCAACAAACAAAATCAGGTTAGTCTGCACTTTCTTTAGAGCTTCTCTGGTCGCTCCCACTTGGTGAACATGTTTGTCGAAAACTATCGGCAGAATAGCGCCGTCTTCATTGCACAGATACAGGGCGCGGCGGACAAACTCTTCGTAAGCATCACGCATATCAGACTGTTCTTCTCGCACGCCGTCAAAAGTTACAATGATATCGATACTGCCAAAAGTGTCTCGTATACTCTTAATACATTTTTCGAATATCTCAGTACTCGGGTTATCCTTCCAAGGACTCACAGTGACGATAGCCGTGATCTCATCTAACGCTGGCTTGCGCTCTCGCCCAGCCAATTCGTCAATGTCTGAGTAAAACTTTTCCACATAATTTTTCTTCTGTTGAATCCACCAAGAAAAAACTTTGTTAGCTTTGCGTTGAAAGTCTTTTCTCAGCTCATCAATAATAGGAGCTACTTCGTCTCGTCCGATAACAGGAAACGGCTTGTCTGGAAACAGCTTATTCCAATACCCGATCGAATTGTAGTCCTTCCGCGGCGAAACATCATCAGCTATCGGAATAGCTCCTGATTCTAGAGCTTCGTAGAGCCTGAAAGAGTCAGGGGAACACGCACCAGCAGGAGCGGGAGCAATTTTGGACATGTTCATGTAACCAAAGTATGTGTCCTCATCGAAGCCTTGGGTGAATCCCTCTGTACGGTTCAAGATGCCCGAAGCTCCTCCCTGTAGATATTTGCTCAACATATCAAACATCGAGTGCCGACGTTCATGAGTATCTTGTGCGCTGAGAAATATATCATTAGTCTTTTCTTTCAGCTTTCGGTGTTCTGCAGCGTGACCGTATCCGACTCCGAACAGAGTTGCGTCTCCATAGTCCTTGTTGGCCCGCGGTGTTTGAACCCACAGTTTCATATTAGGATGAGACAATCTATCTACTTCGAACAAATTCTCCTCGTCGGCTACGATAACTATTAAGACCCAGTCTAGAGGCCTAATCTTTTTGTTGACCTGCTCGACCGACCAAAATTGTCCAGGAACAACAACTACCGCGCCTCCCTCTGCTTTGTCTATAGTGGTCTCTTTGAGCGGAAACCAATTCAGCGTTTTCCAGACTTTGCCGTCAACCATATCATGCAGAAAAACTTGGTCGAGCGTTCTGCTAGGTTCAAGCCACACGATATCAACTGAACAACTCATTCAGAATAACCTCCCATCTGTTTGTGTAAGTGTGTTCTTTTTTTGTTCTATTAAAGCCGTTCTGGCGTATCTCTTCTCTCTCTTGTTCGTGTTCAAGATAGTAATCGATCTTCTCTCCAAGGTCGTCTAAATCTCCGTGTCTGTAGAGAACAATTTCCTTGCCGTCTTCGTACATATCTTCAACGCCTTTAATATCAGGAAAGATTTGAAAAGCTCCTCGTCCAGGCTGCTCGAACAATCTGTCACTAAAATAATACGGGTATGTGAAACCGAGACACAAAGTATCCCCGACAGCTACTTTGGCATTTCGATAAGCTTGATTTAACTCTAGCCCTCTTAGTTGTCCGATCTCGCCGCCGCTTCCGATATGCAAGAATTTGTCTCCGTATTTTAACTTCAAAAAATTTATCAGGTGTTGTCTGTATGGATATTCTGGATGATAGTGCCCGCTTCCAGTAAAGATAATATCAAAACTAACAGGCTGAGGTTTCATCATAATAACTTCGCCCTTGTAGACGGCAGCAGGCAAATAAAAACCTTTGACTTTAGTATTTTTGTTAAACCAATCGGCCATCAATTTATCAACGGTGAAGAAATAATGCAAACTCTTGTAATACTCATCATTCTCTAGGTCTTTCTGCCGCTCAAGACCAAACCACAAATCAAGATGATAAGTAATCAGCGGTATGCCTTTCTTTCGAAGCTTTTTGGAAATTTTTTTCCAGCTTAAATTTCCAGGAGTAACCATCGAGTGGGTGTGAATGACTACAGCTAAATCTGAGTTTAGACTTTCCTCTAAGAACTTCTCTTTGGTCGTTTGCCCTTCTTGGAGCTCAACTACTTCGTGCCCCATGTGCTTCAAAGTTTTCGAGTGGTGTGTCTCGCTAGAAAATTCTGAGATAAAATTTCCTAGAAAAGTTATTCGCATTCTGGTCTCCTTTCCGTGCTTGCCCCTCTAATGCCGCATACGGTGGCCAAAGACACCAGATCCGCAGGCGTTCCGTATTCGTAAGGTTCTGAATGAGCGAGCTCTTCTATGAACGCTGATAGCCCTGCTCTGTTATTTTCCCAGTAAGGATTGTACGAAACGTATTGTCTGTCGTCAATTTTCACGAGAACTTTTTTCGAATAAATATAATAAGTGAGTTCTCCTCTTTTTAAGATGGTGACTTTGTCTTTTTCCACATGTTTTCCCTAATTAAAGTCTATTTTGTGTCGTATATTATAAGTATAAACGATTTTTACATCACGGTCAAGCTATTCTGAAGCGCGAAGGCGGTTTTTCGGCAATTTTGTGAGTCTTTTATTAGTTATGCAATAATTTCTCTAAAACGTCTATATTGACTTACCCCTTAGAGATTGTATAGAGCGCTTTCTAACTCTCAAAGGTTTTCTTCGTCTTAGCTTGGTAGAGCTTACTTCCTGTAAGTGGTGGTTCTTATTTGTAGGGTTGGCTTGAACCCCCAACCTGGAGAAGTCCTTTAGAGATTTGAACTAGGCGTATTTTCCGTTACTTGATGTAGACTGAGAGAAGTTTCAGGAGACTCCCCCCTACCCCCTCAGACAAGAATACTCCTATATAAGGAGGTAGAGAGAATCAAAGAAACAATACTTGACGCAGTGCATCGAGTTAGTCCTATCGACTCAGCAAGAACCCCTCAGCTTTCGCCTACTAATTTCTTACCCGACCAGCCCGCATATTGCTACGTCTACTGCACCTCAGACTCTGTCTGCGCCTGTACTAACGAACCACTGTGGTCATTGCAATATGAGAAATATTTAATTTCTGTTCGAGGAATTGCACCTCTTCAACAGGAGCTTGATCCTGTATGGCTTGTCGCCCACTTATCATTATATACCATTTGATGAAGACTGGTCAATAACCATGAGCAATTTTTCTAAAATTAATGCTATTGCTTTTTGGGGGTCGGGTATAGTATCTTAGAGAAAAGGAGGGATAAATGTTTATACGCGTTTCAGAAAACGTTATCAGCAAAGAGCACATTGTTGCGCTTTCTAAACATAAAATTACCATGGTCAATGGGCAAGAAATCGCTATCTCGAAAGAAGACTACGAGATGCTTGAGAAGAGGTTACTGCCGAAGAAGAGGGAAACAAAAAAAGACGAACCAAAAGGCGAAAGAACGGAATTGTTCAAGAAATTAAACAAACTAATCGGTGGCTCAGACAGAATAGTATTTACGGAAAAGCTACAAGGACACCTAAACGCTAGAATGAAAGAGGGGTTCACTGAAGAACTGCTCGTGCTTGCCGCTAAGAACCTCTCCAAAAAAGGGTTTTTTACTGGCAAAAACGACACAGGATGGAGAGCGGACATCGAATGGTTCTTGCGAGACCAAAGAAACATTAACCGCTTCCTAGACACACAAACAGAAACAAAACCGAGATTATTCAATGACTGAAGCATTGTACGACGCAAACGCTGAACAGGCCGTCCTAGGCGCTATTCTGATAGATGGAAGCATCATCGGCAAAATCAGAGAAATTGTCAGCTACAAAGATTTTTACGATAGCAACTACTCTTTGATATTCCGAGCTATGGAATGGTTAAACAACAACAACGTTCCCATAGACCTTGTGACGCTCTCAGACGCGCTAGGGCGCGTTGGAGGGCTAGAGAGGGTAAATGGTAGCTCTGGACTAGCAGAACTCGCTGGAGGCGCTATCACGCCCGTTCACGCAGAAAGCTACGCTAGACTAGTAGCCGAATACTCGGGAAAGCGAAGTGTCGGCAACCTGGCGAAAGATATTTCCACCCTGTCCCAGAATAAGGCGCCTCTTCCAGAAATCATAGACGCTGTCAAGGACAAAGTCGAAAAAATTAATCAAAAAAATAACAAACAGAGCAAATACGAAGTCGTTCCTATGACGGATTTTATCGACGAGGCTGAGAACCGATACCGGCTGTGGGGAAAGATGCAAGGACTGTCTACTGGCTTTTCTAATATAGACCGCCTTACTCTTGGTCTAGTGGGAGGGGAATTGATAATAATAGCGGGCCAAACGAGCCGTGGAAAACAACAGCGGGTCAGCGAAATCATCCCAACCCCATCAGGTGATAAAAGGTTTGGAGATCTAAAACCAGGCGATTATGTATTCGGAAGTGATGGTAAGCCAACTAAGGTTACTGGGGTATTTCCTCAAGGCAGAATGCCTATTTATCGAGTTATTTTTAGCGATGGCAGCTATTTGGATACAGGGCGAGATCATCTGTGGACACTACAGAGAAAAGGCAGACCAGACAGAATCATGACTTCTCATGAGATGATGATGAAATTGCCATCTCAGAGCTATCACATACCGCTCACAAAGCCTCTTGAGTATTCTGACGACTTTAGCCCTACGGATGGATATGAGTTAGGCAGATACATAGTGAACAAGCCGTTCTTGGCACGCTTCACAACAGAAACGATGCGTTACATAGTTCAGTCTGGGCTGGATCGTGTGGCACCTAGTTGTAGGTTTATTCCAGAAGAATGGTTCACGAAGTCTGTCAAGGTTCGCAAGAATTTATTAGCGGGACTTGTCTCTGGGTGTGAGATTGTTAACGGCGAGAGATTATTTTCTACTACCTCTTCTAAGCTCGCCAGAGGCGTTGTGAGGCTTGTTACTTCACTAGGAGGCATCGCTACCACAACAGAAACTAAAGAGCGGCTAACAGTGCGTATTAATGCTCTTGGTTTCGATTTATTTGGTAGGCGAATACCAACTAGTAAAACTTCAACTAAACACCGCAAAGTAGTCAACGTTCAGATCGTCGGGCAAGACGAAGCCATGTGTATCTCTGTAGACGCTGAGGATTCTCTCTATGTTGCTGACACCAGATTTAATATTGTCACTCACAACACATTGCTCTCTATGAATATAGCTAACAATGTGGCAAAAACTGGTAGGATAGTTCTGTTTGTGACTTTGGAAATGACTCACGTAGAGCTCACGTCGAGGTATATGTATTTGAACGGTGGAGAAAGCAAAGATTTTATTGAAGTGTCCACAAACACTTTGTTCCAAAAGAATGACGAACTCGGCTGGAAGGACATCGACGGTCTCATACGGAATGCAAAAGAAGAGCTGGGAGCAGACCTAGTGGTGGTTGACCATTTGCACTACTTTACAAGAGAGACAGAAAAAGCCTCCGAAGACTTAGGAAGAATCACCAAAGAATTTAAGAAAAATGCTATTCGCCACAATATACCAATAATTCTTGTATCACATGTTAGAAAACTGGGGAAAGATGAGAAGTTGTCGGGAGAGTCTCTGAGGGGATCTTCGTACATTGCTCAGGACGCTGACATAGTTCTTCTAGTTGACAGAGACCCCAAAAACAACGATATGGGTGTCATGATAGACAAGAACCGCAACAGAGGCAAACTCAGTGATAGAGTCAAAAGTTGGGGAGATATGACAGAGCGCGAGATAAACACTGTCTATCTTGAGTTCAACAACACCAGACTTAAAGAGAAACTACAGTAAAAAGCTCTTGTTTTTCTGCCACGTTTGTTTTATTATGAATACCATAACAATTTAAGGAGGAAAAATGGCAAAAAGTGTTAACCAAGTAGTACTGATGGGCAGGCTGACACGTGACCCAGAGCAGAGGGCTGTGTCCTCTGGCAAAACATTGGTCAAGTTCGGGCTTGCTGTCGATGGTACAAGAGATGGACAAACAAGCTTTTTTGATATCATTGCGTGGGAAAAGTTAGGCGATTTGGTTGTTCAATACCTCAAAAAAGGACACCGCGCAATTGTGGTGGGAAGGCTTCAGCAAGAGACCTGGGAAAATAAGGAAACAGGCAAAAAACAGAGCAGGGTAGAGATTGTAGCTACAGACGTGGTATTCCTTAACAACGACACACAGAATATGCCCCGCCCAGCTACATCGACAGACAACCTAGAACTAAGCGATATACCTTTTTAGGCTAAAGCGTAAACCTGATAATAGGCGTTGACAAAGTGGTGCCTATTTGTTATTATGTAAAGCATAAACAACTAAGCGAAAGGTGGCAGAATGAGCGATGACGAGATTCTACGAAAGTTAGAAAATCTAATCGATCCAACATTTCTTGACCGCGCTTTGGGGGGCGAACCATGGTGCGAGTAAAGACTACAAAAATTAATGGTGCGACAGAATACGCAAAAGTAGCTGATCGCTTAAAGGTGTTTTGGGAGGAAAACCCAAACGGCAAAATCGAAACTGAACGGGAGAATCTGCCTAATAATAAAATCCGCTTCATTGCACGTATCTGGCGAAATGGCAGCGATGTCACAGATTTGATCAAGACAGGAGCGTCGTTAGAAGTGATTAAACTCAGCGCTAATTCTACAGCTAGTGCTGACGCCACTAAAAAAGGCGACAAAGAGAACGAAAAGCTTGAAACCGTCGCTGTCGGCCGAGCTTTAGCTATGTTAGGTTATTTGGCAAGTGGTGAAGTAGCGAGCCGTGAAGAGATGGAGCAATTCGAGGAATTTAAGTCACAGAAAATTCTTGAGGAGGTAGAAAAAGCTATCGACGAGCTGGATTCTGCTAAAACTATGGAAGAACTGAGAAACATCTTCGTGTCTCTGCGCCCAGAAGTCCGAGCTAATAAGAAAGTCATCGAAACTAAAGATGCGCGTAAGACAGCGCTCGAGGAGATAAAATGAAAATTATAAAAATAAAACAAGGAGAAAGTGAGTGGCTGGAGTACCGCAAAGGTAAGTCTGGCGGTTCAGAGTTCAAAAACCTGTACATCAACGGCTTGCCGAAGATTGATGTCATGAAAAAACTATTAGATGAGAGAGAAGTCGGATATCCAGCAAAAGCAAAAGCAGGCGAGCTAGCGGCGCTTCTGAGCCCAGAAGATATCGCTGGGCTAAAGCTGGCGGCCGACCCAAAGAAAAAGTACTACCAAATGATTGCTGAACGTGTGGCTCGTCCAATTACTCCGAATGACTATGTTGACAGGCTAGACGGACAACCGTTCTCTATGCTCGCTCGCGGGCATCTTCTCGAAAAAGAGGCACTAGAGCTTTTTAGCGAAAAAACTGGGCTTAAACTTTTAGACGAGAGCGTGGTCTGGGAGCGTGACGACAATCCTAATATCTACATCTCGCCTGATGGCGTTATTGTGGATAAAGAGCCTCTAGACGACTTGTCGGACTTGATTATTACTCAAGCGGCCGAGGTGAAATGCCCAGAGAGCGATGAAGTCGTAAAAGCATACCTGACAAACCAGTACCCGCAAGAATACAAGCCACAGGTAGTGAAGTATTTTGTAGTAAATGAGAACCTACGAAAACTGTACTTTATTGTCTACACGGACATGATTCCTGGTCTTGAATTGCAGGTGTTTGAGATCGCTCGCGAAGATGTCGCTGATGAGATCGCCGCTGCAAAAGCCTTTGAGGACGCTGTCATGAAAATGATAGATCGTGATTCTGCGAAGATTGCTAACCTAGGATTTTAGTATGAAGCCTGAGAAGACTTATAGCGAGATTAAAAAACGTGCTGAAGAACTAGCCAAACTAGAAAAAACTGCACCATACGGACGATGTGTTCTTTGCAATCTGGCTCTAGAGAAGTCTGATATTGAACAAAAACTTTATCCAAACATGCACCAAAATTGTAAAAATAATCATTACGGAGACTAATTTATGAACAAGACAAAAGAGAATTTGCCCGAGCTTGTGGGATATATCGTTGGAATATCGATTGCTACTGTTGCGGTAGCAATCGTAGTGGCTTTAGGCATCAAATTTATTATGTGGATTTTCGGTTGGTGATCATGGACAACCAGTTCGATATATTTCAGTGGGCCAGCTGGGCAGATGCGAATAAGAAAGATTTGATAGTCAGTCCGTTTCTGTTCAACAAAAATTACACACCGTATGCCCTGCGCACTTCGGAAGAATTAGAGCAACAGCTGAAGACCTTGTTTCTTTACGACATAATCAGCGCTGTGGAGATGGGAGCGGCGATCGGGCTGTCTGTCCGAGACTTCGCCGCAAGTGAGCAGACAAAGGACACGCTGCTTTACAGCGAGCTCGAGAGTATTCAGAATGCCAATACGCTCGTTCATCTAATCGAAGACACAATCGGTGTTGAAGCGTTCAACGAGTACGAACACGAACTGAAACGTATGCATGGTATTGCGGTGCAGTTCAAAAAGCGATCGTGCCCTAAGCAAACTTTCTATATTGTTAAGCAGTTACAGAAATCCCAAATACTGGATAGAAATCTGTCGTGGCAAATTAAGGGAGACAATCTTTGTGCACTTGATATTGATGGGACCATCAAGATGCCAGCCGACAATCAGGTGTTGATTGCTGGCGGCAAAGTGTTTGCGTTTAATCCAAAGAAATTTGTTGGGCTGTTCAGACAAGACCCATCGAAGGGCACAGCGGTGAAGCTAATCATTAAATTACTAACAAATAAGTTTGCGCTGGCATTTCCTGAAGGGCTATCTTTAGAACAGCTGGCCAATGATAACAAATCGCTAACGGCCGCGCTTATGAAGCTGGACACTGAACACCTACCGTCGTTGGGAGACATTATTGACTACGCTGATGAAATGAATTTAGCACTTACAACAAACGATGAAGGAGGTGTTGTTATTATGGACAGCCGTGACGCGATGATGTTTGTTAACATGCTATCTGACAACTACGTGGACAGCGGTCTAACGGGAGCACACTATTTGGTGAAAAATAAACAGCTAATAAGCGGCGATGCGCAGTTAAACATGAATATTTAATATGCTTAGTTTGAAAAAATAAATGGAGATACTAAAGGAGCACTACAATGAATAAACAAACCTTTATTACAATAACCGGGATTTTCGGAACCATTCTGTTGGTAGCTGTCGCTATGCTAGGTTACGCGGTCCACACAAATAATAAGGGCGTCAGTTACGAGGAGCGAATCAAAACCGACTATTCAAATATTGACAAAGAACTTCAGCGGAAATACTCAGTGTTCACCAACATGGTAGAGGCTATCAAATCATACAACAAATACGAGGGTGAAACGCTCACGAAAATAATTGAAGCTCGTAAATCTGGTGACATCAACACAGGCACGAAGATGATTTCTGCTCTTGTTGAAAAATACCCAGAGCTTCGGTCGAGCGAACATTATAAGACCTACATGACGGAGATTTCGATTACCTCTAATCGTGTAGCTAATTATGTTGAGACCTACAACAAGTCAATCCAAGACTACAACTCATGGTCGCGCAAATTCCCTGTGAACGTATTTTACCACCAACAGAAGTTTGATTTATACAAAAATCCTAACTCGGACAAGCAGATAGATGGCAAGCTCTTTGAGTGATTTTCTCAATAATCGTAATGCTATCATCGTATCTATACTGGCGCTGTTGGCTCTTCTTGGGCTGACAGCATGGCAGTGGACTTGGTGGAGTAATGCTATCGATAGCGAGGGAAGAGATTACAGAGTCGCCCTAAAGTTTGACGAGTCTAACGCAAAGGAGTTCCCGTATGCGGTCAAAACCCAGCAAGGAAAACTCTATGCCAAGGGAAAGATTACTTCGCCAGACAAGCTTCTGATAGACACGAATATAGACGGGGAGTGGCTAGCGATTAGAAAGGTCTATCAGGAATACCGTTCGCATACAGAAAAGTATTTATGTAACTGTATGCCTAAAAAGGGGTGTGATGTATGCCCCCGCACAGTCTGGGACTGGGAATTCGATAAAAACGAAGATAGATCAGTCACCAGAGTGTCATTGCTGGGACAAGTATTCGAGTCTAGTTTATTCGACTGGAAACAGTATAAATCTTGCAAAATTAAGCAAGCCGAACAGCAAAAGAAGGGCCTTTTTACTGAGGACGACACCTATGTAAGGGCTAGCCCTACGCGACGGTACCGCTATGAAACTGTGGCGAATGGAGTCGCTTACGAGGGTGGTTTTGTGTCAGACCACAAAGGAATAAGATCAGATAGCTCGATACGTCCAGCTAACAGCTTTTTATCAGGGGCGAGGATTTTTATAACAGTTCTTTTGGTGATAGGGTCTGTAGCGGTGTCTATAATGTTATTAGTTAGCTTGTACCAAAGGATAGATTTTTATGACAGATAAAACGTTTATGTTTCAGTATTGTAACAGTAAATTCGGTGAATCTTCCGTGGAAGATACTGGGCTAATCTCAAAAGCAGAGGCTATGAAACTTTTTAATACATATTATGAAGACGCGGTGTCTTCGATTCTCAACGGAGAACAAGTGCAAATGGTTATCTGGTGCGATTGTAAAACAGATACAGACTATGGAGCTACGTACGCAGAGATAGATTCTCGGGACATTAGAGTTATTGACGGCAAGCTGTGCAGTGTGCGATTTCTAGAGAAAGAAGACTTCATCTTTGGCAGCAAATAAAAACCTTGACCTTTATCAAAAGATTTGCTAAACTAAAAGTGTTCTGGCTATAGGCATTTCGTCTACCCAGTAGAACATTAAAAATTCAAGCACAGGATGCTAGCGATAAGGCGGTACTAGAACCCGTTGCAACGGCGCCGCAAGAGCGCAAAGAGGGAAACCCGAGTATACGTATCGTGTCTTTGGAAAATGCTCTGTCGCTAGCATCCTGTGCTTGAATGAACATTAACAATTCAACCGTATAACTGGCGGCATGATATGAGGAATAAAGCTGGGTTTCCGAACGGAAGTAAGCCGAAAGGTGAGAAGTCCTTTGCTCCGTGGTCGTGCCGTTAACTGGACAGATGATATGCACATTCCTTTCATAATGCCGCGCCAGCCCACACCGGCGCGTATTCAAAAATCGTGAAACGTTGTGAGCCGGCTCATATACCCGCAGTGCAACGTGTATCGTCTGTTCAACTGGTAGCACCAACGCACCTTTTATTTTTCAGGTAGCTATTCTAGACCATCCTAAAAATTGAAAACAACTATCATTTGGTGCTATCAACTGGCTATATAAGTGGCGGAATAGTAGACGCTATACCCGACGGTAAGCCCTCAAAAAGCGCATTTGAGGCAGAATGTGGAATGTGCGGTGACGGGAGTTCCAAATCCGACTTAAAGCAAAGCGACGTGGCGTGTGATGTGACTTTACGAAACCTAATTCCCTCATATTCGAGGAAATTAAAACTCGGCAAATCATCACCTTATATAGCCGATACTGGCAATAGTTGAAGCATCTGCCGTAACGAGACAGCTCTGCGTGCGAGGTTGCGTACCAAAGTGTTAGCCTGACCGTCAGGAATTAAAAGAAGCAGCCTTAAAGTATCCACCGCTCTTGCCAGTACCAGTTATGCGGTTGAATATAAGAATAATAAGGAGAACTTATTCATGAAAGCAGATAAAACAGATTTTATTATATCAATTATGTTGTTACTGTTCATGGTGGGTTTTGTGTTCTTGGTCATCAGAGTGACGGATACCAGCCGCTCACTGTCTAGGAATGAGATTTGTCAAAAGCACTTTGGTAAAGACTATGTTTATGTCAACAATGGCCGCTCTGCAGACTTTTGCGTAGACAATTCGGGGATACCGAAATACCCCAAATCATGGAGTGAGAGGAGATATTAATGATTTACGAAGCAGAAATTAGACAAACCGGTATAGGCAGGATTTTTATTAAAGCCAGCTCTGAGGAAGAGGCCGAGCGGGTCGTTGAGCAATATATACAAGACGAGCAGAGCCTTGGTTCAGTAGATTTTGACGAGCTTCTGGAATATGGCATCTGGGGTGTATCAGAAGCAGACATTGTTGGTGATGCAGGGGTTATCAAGGCGGAGGATGTGCTATGAGGTACTATCCTAAAAAGCTGGTTTACGTTAGTAATGGTGGCTATAACACCAAAGCAATACTAGTATCTTCGCCAGGCGAATACGACGATGTAATACTAGAAACCATAGAACTTGGTGACGGCGTCTTTGAAGACAGATATCGTCAAGTAGCCGCAGCTTGTGGAGCGGAGTTTGTAAACGCCAACGACATTAAGATTATTGATCAAGACGATCAACCAACGATCAACGAAAGTCGATCTTCAAAGATGCTATTATTGCTTTTATGAGTCTGCTAGCCTTTGCTCTACTGCTTGGCTTAAGCTCTAGTGTAAGCAGCTACGATTTTGACAAGCAATCTGAGCTGTCGGCTCGTTGTAGGTCTATGGGCGGAGAACTTGCAAATAGCAAGTGTTTTAGGAGCGGAGAGAAGATATGACCAATAAACGAAAGAGAGAAATAGGAAGAAAGCGAGGATACTCAAATGGACAATAAGAAAAACGATTCAAAGACTCAAGAACATAACTGGCTAGACTTGGCTCAACACCTACAAACAAAGGTGAACAGGCGCTCGTCAGATATGGCTTTCTTGCAGCTGAGAGGGGGGATTATTCTCGTAGCCGCGATTCTATTGCTTCAGGCGATTGTCTCTATGAGAAAGCCGTGGGGATTGTTTATTGTCGTGTCAGTCGTTCTGTCCGTAATGTCTATGATGTCGGGCAAAACTTCGTCACCGCTTGATCCAAAAGAGACGATTTCTCAACTAAAGAAAGAACCTCGCTTAACAAGAAGACAATTCGCAGAGTGGATGGCTTCTAGCTGCGCAGAGTCCAATAGCCGGTTTAATAAAATATATAATACTAAATACAACTATCAAGTGGCAGCTGTGGCTGCATTATGTGCAGCAGTCTGTCTATGCTCTTTTAGAGTATGAAAAAATTAACCGATAAATCTACAAGAATAGATATGAACCCCAGCAGAACATTCGCGGGACTATACAAACTAGAAAACAACGATACGCTCTACCGTAGAACTAAATGTCCCACAACAATATACGGCTCCGGTACTTTCGACAAGGGGGAAAAGACTTTTCGAGAACAGCCAATTCGTGTCGTTGTCCAGTCTTTTCGCAGCGCTGGGAGCATGATGGAACGATTTGCTGACGGTAGTATTCTCGAGACTGATTTCTTCGGAGAGTGTTTTTTGTACACCCCAGTCAAACGCCCAAAGCTGCCTAAGAAAATCAGGCGTAGATGGAAGCATAGACTTGTTCTTCGCATGGTCGATGTACACGAATGCTATTTGGCAGGCCGCAAGTTCAGAGACTACAGAGAAGCTTTGGAATGGGGCAAGTTGATAGTGGGAGATAGGAAAATCCCCTGGGAATATAAAGGCAGCAACGCCAAGGTTCGCAGACACAAGTGGATGATAAAACACTGTCATCTTGTGCCGAGGCCGTACAGTGAGTGGTCAGAAAGAGACCGATTGTTTTATGGTAAGCAGATACAGGGTAAAGAGCGGCATATGAAATAGAGCCAACCAAGGGCGAAGATTAAAAATGCTCTTGCTTTTTGTATGAACAAGGAGTAGAATTAAGGCATGGCAAGTAGAAACATGATCAAAAAAGCTGACAGAGTTTTCTCGAAATATATACGCCTGCGAGATTCTGAAAACGGTTTTTTCGTTTGCTGTTCGTGCGGTCAAATAAAGCCTTTCGAACAGGCTGACGCTGGACACTTCATAAATCGCAAATGGATGGCTATCAGATACGATGAAAGAAATGTTCATGCTCAGTGCCGGTCGTGCAATCGATTCGACGAGAGTAATTCAGTTGGGTATACGAGGTTCATGTTGAAAACTTATGGTGAAGACATTGTTGACTTGTTGGAGAGTATGAAAACCCCGTATAAGTGGACAGATGGTGAGTTGGAAATTCTGATCAAAGATATAAAGAACAAGACGAAGGAGCTGTAGATGGCGCAGACTACTAATCAGGGTGAAATGTTTTATCGCATGAAATATCTTGGAGGAGACACTCCAGCCCATCGTATTAGTGGAGACAGGGTTCGGTGCTTAATTGAGGATGAGGCATATGAAGTATATCTTAGAAGAACTATTGAAAATGATTTTCCCCCGTACTGGATGCTCACAATTCATTTACCTGGAGAGAGCGATGTGATTATGTACTATTGGCACATTGAAGATTTTGTAGAAGAATGGGAGGATTTATAATGAACGGAATAAGCGACTTCGACAAAGAACACATAGAGCGATTGCTAGACGAAGTTCTTGGTAATGTGTCTTTTCATGGAGACACCTACGACGACGGGATTTCGATGAAGAATATAAAGCTGCACGAGATAGCCCTTAATCATATCTGGGCTAAATTGAGGGATACAGCATACCAAGCCGCTGGCAAGCAAGAATTCAGTGCTGTAGATATTATCAATCAGATAGAAAGTATTTCAAAAGAACATATAGACGATGTCGAAGATGTCATCGGGCTTATTAAAGAAAGCAAAGGAGAGTATATGTCCAAAATTAGATTAACCCAAGAGCTTGACTATGTATCAGGACATTTACGCTATGGGCATTTAGAGCTAGTTGTAGACGCAGACAAATGGAATGATCTCTCTGAGGAAGAGAAGAAAGCGTTTTTCGAGGACAATGCGTATATTGTGGTTGATGACTACGAAGTCGAAGACCACGGAAAATCTAAAAACACTCCAATTAAAGAATCCGATGAGGAGTAGGTATGAGTGGTATTAAGTTTAGAGCGTTTAGCTTAAAAGACAATATCTACGGAAAGCCTTTTATATTGAGCCGAGATTTCATCTGCAATAGGTTGAACGATGTGAGATTCCCACAAGACGATGTGATTTTTGAGCAGTTCATCGGGTTGAAAGACAAGAGTGACACAGAGATTTATGAGAGTGATATCTGCTCTTTCAGCAGCAAAAAAGGCAAATACATGGGCGTGGTAGAGTGGTCAGATGATTTGGCTGGTTTCGGGTTGCGAATGATAGATAACAACTTCTTATACACTTTTTCCGAGCTTAATACTATGGGGATTGACCTTGACACTTTGGAAGTTGTTGGCAATGTTCATCAGAACCGTGAGCTGCTTGGAGAGCGCGCGCTGTGATAGAAGTCAATCAAGAACAAATAGCAAGTTACATCAGAGATAATATCGATCAGTGTTTGAGGTCTCTTGACGCAGATTTTGATTTTACTCGTCGAGACTATATAGACGGAAGCTTTCTGATAATACCGACCGTCGAAGCAAAAATAAGAATAGACTACGAAGATTTAATGGACTATATAGAAAGGAAAAAGACCGATAATGAAGAATAACAGAATAATCATCATAAGCATTGTTCTCACGATTTTGTTTTGCATCGTTGTGTTTGCGAACATATGCTATGCTATGTATACCAAGGACTGGACGCGTGGTATATTTTTCGTTCTCTTGTTTGGCCTGATACCAGGGAACAATTCGCGTAAATGAGCAAACGAGACATAGAAATTAGAATCACAAGAGACTCCCGTTTCAATGTCGCTGGCTTGACGGTTGATACGTTAGACGAAGCTTTTGACCGTTATGACAAGAAGATGAAGAGAGAGCCGTCGGACTCTAATTAGTATTTCTTGACTGGAGTGACCACTATGTTCGTGTCCAACAAGAAAGCCAAAGAAGATAATGAAGAGGTCCTCGCTGATTTTGGTCTGCCTGGCGACAGGCAATTCGTTACCACTTGTGTGAAAGATATTCTGAGGATCAAGAAAAGAACCAGAATAGGCTCTGAAACATTAAAAACTCTTGACACGAAGCTCATGCTTTGATATCATGAAAGTGGCAAAGGTGGTTCCTAATAATAATTTCACTTAAAATGAATAAAGTTACTACCCGCCGCCTTGTATATTAAAAAACTGTGGCATAAATAGTTCCTATTTTGGATTCTTAACCCGCTGGTACAGGTTCGATTCCTGTCTTAGTAGCTCAATGGCAGAGCGGCGTAATTACTATTCGCCACAGTTTATTATACGGCATAAGCAGTTCCTAAAAATGCAGTTTTTGTGTTGCAGGTTCGAATCTTGCCTTCGCGCAAGCGAAGTAGCTCAACAGGTAGAGCAAAAAACTTTTACTGCTCGCTGTATCTATAAGGAGCTCTGCCTATCAAATAACCTATAGGAGGGAAAGATGAAATCAACGCTACGCCTATTCAAGGCTTTGCCGGTAGAATCAAAGGTGGAGCTCGACAAGGACAGAGCAGCAGAACTTATGGAGAAAACTATTCCTCTGGGTTTTGTTTTTGAGCCAGTATTTTCTTCGAGGAGTTTTGACGCTATACTCGGAAAAGTAAACGCACTTTATGGACGCAACCCAGAAGAGCTGAATTCTTCCTTTCATAAATCATTCGCAAAAGTCAGAGACTCTTCGACAAGGCAGCTCGTGTTTGAGCAGATGGTTCACTACCTCACGACGTACGGCGCAGAACAGTTAGGGATTTACGACGAAGATAGCGTGTATATACCCGCAGAGGCGCTAGAAGCCCCAGAGCTGAAAGAGGGAGTTCGCCTGGTAGTAATTCATGGATACACGAAAGACGAACTAAAAGAGAAGTTGCTTAATCTACTCTCGTCAGGCGTGGCTTTGTCCAACGAATCTGTTACAGACGCTGTAGAAGTGGCCCAGTACGTAGGAATATCTTCTAACGAAGTTAATCAAATTGTTAACAAAGAAGTCAGAGCAGCGCTCTACGATCATCTCGATATAGTACCACAAAACCCAGTTGAGTTTTTGAGGCTTGTTGTTTACAAGTCTACACAGACTACACTGTTAATCAAAAATAAAGAACTCATCGAAGATCTAAAATCTCGGAATAACAATACGCTTGTTAGATATTTCAACTCATACGAAAAAATGTATGGATTAGAGAAACTAGCCCAGATTTTCTATCGGTTCAAACCTATATTCCTAGCGCTAAGAACGAACTCTGGGCTGAAGAGGCATGTGAACAAGATTCGTCGTCTAGCTAAATCTCACCACAAGCCAATGCCAGAGGACTTGTTGAATTCAATTACCTATCGCTTAAAAACTCGTCAAGCCCCAGACGCCGACTCGTTCAAAGAGGCTATGGCGAATGCTAATATTTTTCGTAAGATTAGGCTAGCCTATGCTTTGAAGTTCCGCACGACAGAAGCTGATTCTATTATGTACAGAGTAAGAAACGGCAAATCGTTTACTAAAGAGTTTGAGTTTGAGAACAAGCGAGGCGCCCAGATTCTTTATGAAGCTGTCTTAAGGTATATCGCGAACGACATAAAACCAAACGTTGAGGGTAAGACCTTCTTCATTCCTAAAGAAGTTAAATACGCTATTCCATCGACAGAGAAGATGTTTACTGGTGAAATCCCGAGCGGCTCTTATGTAGAGTTAGACGATGATATGGTTGTAGGGGTCCATTGGTTTAATACTTCTAGCCAGCGGGTGGATTTAGACCTGTCCTTATCAAATGGTCTAGGTAAAATAGGCTGGGACGGTCAATACAGCACCGGAAAGAAGAATATCTTATTCTCAGGTGATATCACAGACGCACCGAAGCCTAAAGGCGCGTCAGAGTTATTCTGGGTAAGCAGTGAGTCTCGTGGGTCTTGGCTGGTTAATTTGAATTTTTACAATTACCGCCTTAAGAGTGTCTGCCCGTTCAAGATATTTGTGGGGCAATCAGATAAAAGTTTGGTGGATAGAAAGTATGTCATCGATCCTAATAACTTAGTTGTTTTGACGAACTCTGTCATGGACAAAAAACACAAGACTCTTGGCATAATAAACGTAACAGACGAACACAGCAGGTTTTATTTCATGCAATCTGGTTTAGAGCAGGCGATAAGCTCACGGCATACAGAATCTGCTGAGCGTGCCCGCAAATTCACCCTGAACTATTACACAGACATAATCACCTTGAACGAGGTGTTAGAGCTTGCTGGCGCTAAAGTTGTTGGCGAGATGGCAGAGGGTGTGGTTGATTTGTCTCCAGAAGCTGTTGATAAAACTACGTTCATCGATTTGCTATCTAAGAAGTCTGACGCTGAATGATTTATGACGAAAACTAAACTACAAAAACAGCTCGACAAACTTGTCAAAGACGGCTACGTCCGTGTCCAGAAACACCCAGAACTGCCGCTGAGTATCTATGTGTACACTCAAAAAACTGAATTTGAAAGACACTGGACGCCAGAAACGCTTATGTCTAGGGGGCTAGTGCTAGACGATTCAGGGCGAGTTGTTGTAAACTGTGTCCCAAAGTTTTTCAACCTAGGACGGCCTGGAGCTGAGAATGTATCTTTTGAAGATTCTTATATCACAGCCAAAGAAGACGGATACATGATCCAGATTATCAACGACCATGAGTATGGATTGATAGTCACTTCTAAGGGGTCTTTTGAGAGTAAGTATGCTCAAATGGCTCGAGAGATAGTATCTGATAACAAACTGCCACAAGACGTTCTATTCTGCTGCGAATTACTGATGGACTTCCCCGGAGACGAGGGGATAATTGTCACTAGGCATGGAAGTACTCCTAAGCTAAAATGCTGGACAGTCCGAATGAACGACGGCAGCGAGTTATTCCCCACTTCAGTTAAGTTGCCTCCGTTTCTAACACCAGTAGAGAGTTTTGCCCCAACTCTAGCCAAAAAGTATCTAGAGAAGTCTGGTATCGAGGGTGTCGTTTTGTATGACGTTTATACTCACGCCAGGGTTAAGATCAAAACTCAAGAGTTCATAGAACGCCACACACTCATTTCTAATATTACACCGAAAAACATTTGGAAACGAGCAAAAAACGGTGAGACCCCAGCTAGCATGGATATCCCAGACGAATTCTTACCTCAGGTTGAGAACATCTATAACAAAATCATGTCTGGCTACAGGCAGATTAAAAAACACTCATTCCAGATTATGGGCATGACCGACAACCTGACAAACAAAGGAGTGGCTCTAAATACCAGTTTGGGGCTAAGCAAAGAAGATAAACATTTGATATTCTTCTTGCGCAAGAACCCGACAGGTGACGAAGTTTTTGAATATTTTTGGAACAAAGTGAAACCTATGTGAACAATTTGTATGATGACTTTTAAGGTATAACAGTGGAAAGAAAGGGCGAATGCAACAAGAAATAGAGAAAATATTATTACAGGCATCTGACGAGGGGGCTAAATTAAGTAGGGGCGAAATTAGCCATCGTCAATACAAAAACAATATAGACAAGTTGCTATGTACGATTGTACCGCGGCTGCGCACTTACCAAGAAAAACGAGAACACAATAGGCTAATCCATTATAAACTCACCGAACATGATGTGAATGAGTTCAAAAGAGAAATACAAGCAGCCGTAGATAGATGTGTACAGAGCACCGCTGACTTATGCAACGCTATAGTCTTGAACCACAATATAGACCGTGAAAAAGAGGTTAGTAGGGTTATTTGCTGTGAACACATATGGCAAGCTTTTCGTGAGTTAATGAAAGATGAAGCTTTAGATTAAAGGTTATAGGGAGGAAAAATGAAGAAACATAGCAAACTATATTGGTGGTTTTTTGACCGAATACCTGGTCCAGTCTATAGAGCTTGGCGATGGGTCAGAGAAAAACCAAGAAACATGAAAGCTAACAGGCTTCGTAAGAAAGGCATAGTGCCTGCTGAAGACGCCTGGAATTCAAACATAACTATTTGTAATATGTTAGCTCAGCACTTAAAGTGGCACTTGGAGTGGATAAAAGACCAGCACGAAGTATTTCCGCCATCTGAAGAATCCCGAAAACGTCAAGCAGAAATAGAGCGTGCGTATAAAGCTCTGTCTGGATATGATGATCTGTGTGATATTACCAAACCCGCCACTAAACAACAGCTCAGAGAAGCACAATGGGCAATTCACTGGGTAGCGAGGAATATACATAAACTATGGTTTTAGACGACGATAACAGAAAGATAACGAGAGAAAACGTCTCATCCCTCATAGAAGCAGGAGTTACAATGGGGATACAGTTTAGTAAATCGGAAATCTCTCGTGATCAATTAGAGTCTTGGATGAAAGAAGCTGAAGACGAGGTTACTAAAGCCATTATAGATTTTTTAGAAGAGTACACTGAAAATTGTGCTAGTTTTGTTGAAGATGAACTAAGACGTCAGGAGTTTATTCGAAGGATTCGCGTTCAAGCGTTTGTAAACAATCTTCTGGGGTGAAAACCTTGACCTTTATAGAAATCTTTGCTACAATACGAATGTCTTGAAGAAGACGTAAAACAAACTTTTCTTTCTACGGATTGGTCGGCTTTCGGCTATATCGCCGGGAGCCACCCTCAAGAACATTAACAATTCAACCGCATAACTGGGCAGATGATGGCGATGACACGCCACTAGCGGTCGGAGACCCCGAACTACGAGAACAAATGTGTCGAAAACGTGGATAGACGCATCTGGGAGCGCGGTGGCGACTCCTCGCTATCGTCTGTTCAACTGGCAACATCAGTGTCTAGGCTTTTCATTCGCCTATAGAATTGAGTGCAGGTGGAAATCGGCTCAATCTGGTGCTGCCAACCAGTTATGCGGTTGAACAATACAGTGCTTTTCTGCGAGATCGCACTGTAAAATATGTAAACAACATGCATGTACTTTACATATATTTGACACTAAAGAAGGAGGTGAAAATGAGTACAAACTACTATGTTGCCGCAACTCGTAAATGTGAAGACTGCCAGGCCGAACACATGTGCTACTGTGGCGTTCATTTAGGCAAATCAAGCGGCGGCAATCGCTTTCTGTTTGCTTATAACGGCGGAAAGTATTACAAGAATATTTCAGAACTTAGAGAATGGTTAAAAGACAAGCGTATCATCGATGAGTATGGCAGACCGGTGGCCTATGATGAATTATGGGACAAGGTGCAGAATATGCAGAGCTTCCCGCTAGACCTAGACAACAAGTATGAGTGTCTTATCGATGGCTACCGTTTTATGGATGGTGATTTTAGTTAAGGAAGGGTATGTGAGGTATGAGCAAATTAGAAAAAGAAGTATTGCATGTCTGTAAGCAGTTTGACAACGCTGGTAGAGATTTTGAAGAAACAGTTAATAGTATCTTTGCTTTATGTCTTCAAGGCGAAGGTGCAAAAGATTTAGCCCGGCAAGAGCCGCATGACGCAGCTAACCAGCTTATCAAGAGAGTCAAGCGAGTAGAAAAAGTTGTGAACAAGATGCTTGACGAGGAGTAGGGGATGGAAAATAGCAAAATATTCTGGAGGAGAAATAATGCATGAGCCACTACAAGAATCAATCGAAGAGCAAAATAGACTACTCCGAGAAATCCTACAAAAGGGTGGGCTAGAGACTTTCTTGGAAGATGTTGAGCCAGTTATGCCCCATATTAACTCCATGTATGCAAATCCATATGATTACAACGAGACACAACAGTGGGCAAACAGTGTAATTAGTCAACATCTTTTGAAAATTAGAAAACTTTATGGAGAAATAAAGTATTTAAGTCAGGTAATTTCAAAGCAGTACGAAAACTTCAAGCGTGTTAAACAAGAAGCTCCGAAGGGGGTTGTGCACGAAGACATAGACAGCTTTATCAAGAGATATGAGGAGGACCATGGACAACAAAACTTTTGACACTATAGGACAATCAATCGAGCTATACAAAAGAGGGTTGCAGCCAAATACTGAGTTTGTCTATATTTGGAACTATAAAGAGACTAAACTTAAGCATTTTGATATCAAAAAAGATACTGTATCACAATTAAAATCATTATACGATGACAACGCGTCAATTAAAGTAGCCGAAGAGGAGCATTTTCTTAACAATGATTTTACTCAGACAATTTGTCCAGCTTATGCTAAGGGAACTTTTGATGAGGACAGACCGTGTGCTAGGGTGTATAGTATCGGCTGGTATAAGATGGAGAACTTTGAGATTGAAGATACAGACTTTGGCAGCTATAGGTATATGATTTATAGTCATGCGGACACGGACGGGGTTATTGTGGCAAAAGGAATGAACAATAAGTTTGGCCTTCTCGCTATACGCGGTAAAGAAAATGGCACTTTGTCATATTGTTTTGGTGGGATAAATCCAGAATGTATTTACGGACTAAAAGATCTATTGCGGATTTTGCGTCGAGCGTCAAAAACGTCGCGAGAATATTATAAGTATAGATACGAGCCAGAATGTATTGATAATGCTATTCTGAAGCTTAAAGAACTGGAGAAACTAAGATAATGCGAGAATTAAAATTCAGAGCCTGGGATAACCTAGAAAAGACTTACCTTAACGAAGAAGACATAGCTATAGACAATCTGGGCAATATATTTATATTCGAGAGATACGACAACAATGACTCTGACTTGTGGTATACGCGACTATTACCAGACCCAGACAACAAGCGGCATGTTATCGAGCAATACACAGGACTAAAAGACATAAACGGTATAGAGATTTATGAGGGTGATATCGTTAAATATGGCAAGCTGACATATTCTGTAGAATACCAATCGTCAAGGTTCATGTTATGTGCGCCGGGCAGGCTTTCGATCTGTTTATCAGAATTGGTATATGATTGCGATACTAATCAGTTGAATTGTGAGGTTATCGGCAATGTTCACGAATTGGATACAAAGAAGGAAATCTAATGCGAGAACTGAAGTTCAGAGTTTGGGACAAGCTAGAAAAAAGAATGCGCAAAGCCGTATCTCTGCACTGGCGAAACGACAAGCTCATTTCAGCTAGACTAGAAGGTGATAATGAGCCTATCCCAATCGAGGGACGGCTGGTAATTGAGGAGTGGACAGGTCTATACAATCGTGCTGGTCAAGAGGTTTACGTAGGCGACATTTTAGCTCTTTACCATAGAGACGGAAGTATTTCCAATTTGTGCCAGGTTGTCTGGAGTGAATCAGATAATGAGTACGATTGGAAGCCTGTTGGCGAAGACAGTTGGCCTGACATATTCACCGCTTTCTATGATGATTATAAAGTCGTTGGCAATATTCACGAAGCAAACACGGAGGTAATATGCTCAGGGAATTGACCGATAGAGAACTAGAAAATATTATTTACACCCATTTTGGCTACGTTGCCTATAAACAAATGGCAGCCAACGAAAAAATCAGGGGGTTTTATCAGCTCGATAATGAGGCGTCGATTGACGTCAGCGGTCTTGTAAAAGGACTGGTCAGGCTTATAAACGAAGAAAAGGAAAAAGCCAAAATCAAAACCCTTGACCACACCTTAGAACGCATAGGAGAATATATTAAAGATAGAGAATATAATACGCCCGAACTCACCATCTCATGCAGAGCTATGCTTGATGGAAAAATTAAATACCGTGCTAGGTTTCTTATGGTTGATACAGAAGATAACGATGGCACCGATTTCGTGCGAGCTGAGGGCAGCGGTCTAGAAGAAGTCGTAGGTAAGATTGCGGGATATCTAAAAAGTGGGAAACATTACAAAGATGGGAGATGTTTATGAAATTACAATTTATAGGAGACAGTCCTCGAGTGTTTCGGGAAAGTGACGGTGAGGAGTTCGACACAGAATATCGTCAGATATACGAAATCTATGGAGTGTATTATCACCCGTACTCAGGACGTGGTGGCACATGGGTAGTTGTTTCCGAGGAAGACCCAGGTTTTGCTATTGAATATGATTCAGAAAAGGAATTATTTGAAGACTGGGTGGTAGTCGAGGCAACATTGGAAGAGATAAAGGATTCGATTAAGCTTATAGAATAAGGAGGAATAATGAACCCATATATAGAAATACACAAAACCCTAGAGCGATTTCAAAATGACTTTTTGAGACTGATAACTGAAGAGGCTGTCAAGGACGAAGACATCAACAAGGTCTATCGAAAATATGATGATGAGCTCATGGCAGTCGTCAAGAAAGCCGAAATCGAGGCTCTAGAACATGCTTTAGAGTTTATGGGGCAATTCCCAGACTTTAATTTAGCTAACATGTATGAATATATCAGGGATAAGGAAAAGGAGATGAGAGACGAACATCAGAATTAGGTTGCCAATCGCGAACACGCAATCATACAACAATTTAATAACCAATTAAAAGAAAGGAACTACGATGGCAAGGATTAAATTGACACGAGAACTTGATTACATACAGGGTCATCTACGTAGCGGATATCTAGAACTAATCGTAGACGAAAATGAATGGAACAATATGTCTGATGATGACAAGCGGGAGTTCTTTAGTCGCAACGCACAGGTTATGATTGATGATTGGTATGTCAATGACTACGATGTGGCTGAAGATTCAGATATAGAAGAAGAGCTTTGCTGACTGAGATCTTGCAAGTCATTCTGGATGCCTTATAAAGCCATAAGTTTATTGACTTTTGTAAAACTCTTCAGTATGATAAAGATATAAACGAAAGGATGGGAATGGGCGAATTAAGAGCAGCATTCGACGCTATGAAAAAAGAGCGCCAAGAACGCCGAAAATCTCTTGAACCAAGCCGCGTACAATACGCAACCGACTTGCTCATAGAGGCTACGTATGCTGTAGGCTGAAATGCTAGAGAGAAAGCTATATATGTCTACCACAGCAATGATAGAAAGCACCATATCGCAAAATTGTACCCATATAAAGGCTGGTGGTCAGGTAAGGGCATCGGCTCAGGAAGAGGTGTTCACAAATTAATTAAAAAATTAGGAGAGGCTTAATGTCAGCAACAGAATTCAAAGTCGGCGATAAAGTCAAAGTTCGCAAGGGGCTTGTCGTAAAAGTACAAAAAGGCTGATGTTGAGGAAGCTATTAAAGACCTAGAGCCAATCGAATAGGTAAAAGCTGTTAACCAATGACCTACCATACGTCAATAAACTGGGCGAACATTAAATCAATCGGGTACAAATCGTACCCTGTAGAACATTAAAATTCAACCGCATAACTGGCAACATCAACCTGAGGAATAAAGCTGGGTTCCCGAATGGGAGTAAGTCCAAAAGACGAGAATTCCTTTGCTCCATGGTGGTGTTGTCACTAGAGCTAGAAAAGTAACTGCTGACTTTGCAACTTGAGTAGTGAAAGATGTGACTTTACGATTCTAAATCTCTCGAATTCGACGGGTTTAGAAACTCGGCAAATCATCACCTTATATAGCCACCAGTTATGCGGTTGAATGCAGTGGAGAAAATTATAGATGAAGAGTAAATCTGACGGTGTGGTTTTGTTTAACTGATAGAAACAGACGCCGAAAGATTAAAACACCTCAAGATTACAACTAAACATGATAAAATATAAATAGATGGCAAGAAAACGAAAATGCACCCCGGAAGAACTAAAAAGAATCCGGCGCGAGAACCTACGAAAGAACGTAGCCAAAGCAGCCGAGAGAAGGGCTGCCGGTGTAGTCTCAACCAATAAAAAACAGAAACCACATCATCTCGATAAAATTGTTCGAGAAGTCCTTGATGACGAAGAGCTAATCGACCAGATATTCAAGAACCAGCCAGAGTACTGGGCCAAACTTCCAAGAAAGACTGGAGGCTACATTATAGCAGCAGTGATGATGTCGAAAGCTATGAGTGGCGATGTGAAAGCCGCTGACTGGGTGCGCAAGACAGGGTTTGGAGACAAAGTAAGCCTCGAGTCCTCAGACGGGTTCTTCGCAAAGACCGACTTCAGAATCCAAGTTGTTCCCTCGAAGCAGCTTGGTGATGGCAAAGCGGCCAAACGGGCGAAGCAATAATGTATGACTGGGGTCTTTCAGACTATCCTGAAAAAAATGGGCTTACTGTCATGTCTACTTTTTGTGGAGGTGGTGGATCAACGATGGGCTACAAACTAGCGGGCTACGAAGTTGTCGCGGCCAATGATATTGATAAAGAAATGGCCCAAGTTTACAAAACAAATCACAACCCAAAACAGTTCTTCGAGTGTGGTATATCAGACCTGTTGAAAAGAGACGACTTACCTGAAGTGGATATTTTAGATGGGAGCCCGCCATGCTCAGTATTTAGTGTAGCAGGGCTGGTCTCTAAAGCCTGGGGGGTTAAGAAGAAGTTTCGCGAGGGTCAATCCGAGCAAGTTTTAGATACTTTATTCTTTGAATTTGAAAAGCTAGCTAGAAAAATGAGACCTAAAGTTGTTGTGGCTGAGAATGTTAAGGAGATGGTAAGGGCTAACTCCATACCATACGCCAAAGAATACGCGAGAAGAATGGCCCAAAGTGGCTATAAAACACAAGTCTTCATCCTAGATGGCTCAAAAATGGGACTCCCCCAAAGCAGGAAAAGAGTGTTCTTTATCTCAAACAGATTAGGCAAGAACCTGAATCTGAAATTCAAAGAACCACCAATTCCTTTTTCGGAGGTCAGTGACGAAACAGATCAAGAGTGCAACTTAACAGATTTGTACAAAGAATACTGGTCAGCAGCAAAACAAGGCGACCAAGTGGGCAAGTTTGGCGCTAGACGAAAACTATGGATGGATAGACCAGCCCGCACAATCACTGCTTCGGGCGCTAACTTTCATCCGCTTTATCCGAGAACTATCAACACTAAAGAGGCAATAAAAATCAGCTCGTTTCCCAGAGATTTTGACTTCTGCAGCATGAAGCCAGAATATGTTATGGGCATGAGCGTGCCGCCCCTGATGATGGCAAAAATATCAAAAGAAATACAGAGACAAATACTAAATGGAATCAGACCTGACAATATCAGAGGTGCAGAGCCTCGCCTTTCAGTTTTTTGAAGACCCGCAAGTCGTAGGGCTCGTTTTTGGCGGCGGGGCAGGTGGAGGCAAAGGTCTCGCACTGGACACTAAAATACTAACCACTCATGGCTGGACTACTATGGGCGAGCTTAAAGAAGGTGATTATGTCTTTGATAAAGATGGGCTTCCGTCAAAAGTCGTCTTAGTCAGTGATATCCATCATCGTCAGTGCTATAAGGTTAATTTTTCTGATAATAGTTATCTTGTGGCTGACGATGAACATAGATGGCTCACTTTCGACGAGCCTGAAAGAAGAGCGCTGCTGCGCAGGACAGAAGAATACAGAAATAGACGAAGGGCTACTAGACCGAGCAGGGCAAAGTCTACAACCTCAGAGGCCAAGCTCAAAGCACTGGCTATATTGAATAGCAGGATGGCTGCTAAAAATACTAAACCAGCTCCAAAGGGGACTGTGAGAAACACTGAACATATGTTCTATACCCAAAACGTAAGAGGAAGATCCAATTACTCTGTCCCTGTGTCTAAGCCTCTGCGCTATCCGACCGCTCGCTTGAGGCTTGCTCCGTATGTATTAGGTGCTTGGTTGGGTGATGGGTACACAAAAACTACAAAAAATTATGCTAAAATATGTAGCGGACTCAACGATGCAGATGAACTTTTTGGATATTTGGAGGAGTGCGTACAGATAGAAGAATTGCGCGCATCCGACAATTTAAGAACGGTGCGCTTTCCAAACTTAGTCCCGAACAGGAAATACATTCCTGCAGAGTACCTTCGGGCTTCTGCGGAACAACGGATGGAGCTTCTTAAAGGTCTGATGGATACAGACGGACATGCCTGTGCTGCAGGGTCAGTTGAATTCACGACAATATTGCCAGAGTTAGCAGACAATTTTGCTGAGCTCGTTCGTTCCCTGGGGTGGAGATGCGCTATTAGAGAGGGCAATGCCGTACTCAACGGCAGAGTTGTTAGTAAAAGATATCGTATAAAATTCTCTCCTGACAAGCCGGTGTTCAAGCTTACGCGCAAAAAAGAATCCCAAAAACTGCCCACGATACGCGCTAAATGGAAATACATCACTTCAATAGAAAAAGTCGATAGTGTCCCGACAAAATGCATAATGGTCGATAGCCCAAGCAGAACATATCTAGCCGGAGAGACTCTTACAGTAACCCATAACACTTTCCTCCTCGGACTCATAGCCGCAATAGCCTGCAAAAAATATCCAGGCACAAGATGGGGGCTGGCTCGTAAAGAGCTAAAGAGCCTAAAGCAGACTACTCTAGCTACTCTTATTTCCAAAGTCCATCCCAGTTTAGGGATTACCGAGAACGATTATAAGTTAAATCTTTTAGACTCAACCTTAGAGTATGTTAATGGCTCGTCTCTTCTTCTTTTGGATCTTACAGCTAAGCCATCCGACCCTGAAATGGAAAGCCTGGGTTCTCTTGAACTGACTGGCGCTTTCATTGATGAGGTGGGAGAAGTGAGCAAAAAACCTTACGACATACTGGCTTCTCGTGTCAATCGCTGGCTTAATAAGGAGTATGGGATCACGGGCAAAGTTGTCTCGAGTTGTAACCCTTCCCCATCGTTTGTGCGTCAAGAATTCTATGATAAGTATTCCCAGCTAGGCGGCGGGCGTGTACAGAAGTGGCAGAACGGCTATGTTTGGGTTAATGGAGAGCGTCTGCCAGCGTATAACGCGTATATACGCTCAACAGTACTAGATAACCCTTTTGTTGATGAAAACTACGTAGAGAGCCTTAGACGGCTTCCTCCGCTAGAAAAACGACGCCTCTTGGATGGTAATTGGGATTATGCTGATGAAGATGGCGTATTATTCTCAACCGCATTGATCGATAAGATGACTGTCTATGAAATCCCTGAACCAGAAAAAACAAGAAGCGGCGAGAACAAGTTTAGTAAGTTTATCGGGGTTGACCCGTCAGATGCTGGAAAAGACGATACAGTGCTCACTTTAGTCGAAAACGGAGTAATAGCCGAACAGGTCGAAATTCCATCGCCAAAAGGCAAAGACGATGTTATCAGTTTGTATATTGCCAACAAGATTGTAGCGTACGCTCAGAGACATGGTTTTACTCCTGCTTTGGCAAAGAACATCACTATCGAAGGCAACGGAGTGGGCGCAGCGCTAAGAGATAGTCTAAGGTCTCTTGGTTGGAGAATAAACGTTTACACAGCAGGAGCAAGCACGAGAAACGACGGTTACTACCAGTTTATGCTAGACGCTGAAGAGGGAAAAATTAAACTTCTCAACACAGTCATTGAGCAAGGACATCTCATTCGCCAGCTTTCAGCCCACAAGTACGATATGGACACTGGAAAACCCAAAGTCACGAACAAGAAAGAGCTTCGACGTACTCTCGGACGCTCGCCAGACCACGCCGACTCTGCTATGATAGCTAATATGGCAGCTAATAAATTCAAACCTAAGAATATAAGCGCTTTTATAAGGTGGTAAGATGGCATTTCACAAAGACACCCAGATTATGACAGACACTGGCTGGAAGCGAATCAAAGACATCAAGGGTTTTGACAAGGTATTGGTTCGCAACTTTTTGGGAGAAGCTCACCTCATGCAGCCGTTCGCTATAGAGTTGATTAAGTTCAGGGGGAGAATCCACTGTCTAGGAAATTCTTACTGGAATATTAAACTCTCTCCTAGACATGAAGTAATCGGCTCCAGAAAGGGCAAGGAATGCCGCAGCCAAGTGAGAAAACTCAGTCCCTATTGGCCAGGAGCTCGATTCATCTTCGACCGAACCGCAACATATGTCTCAGAAGAAGAGTACAAAGCCGATATGTTTACTGTTTGGGGCAAAGGCTTCAAAAAAGTAAAGAAGATGCCGCCAGAAGATTGGTATGTTTTAGCTGCTTTTATTTTGCAGAGAGCGATGATCTACAAGACCGCTATGTCCAAGTTCGGCAGAGGAGATATTCAGATAAGTCTTAACAGAAAAAAAGAGCCAGAGGCTTTTCTTATTCTTCAAGGCATTCTTAACCGCGCGGAAATACAATTCAAAGAAAGGGGCGACAGAACAATAGTGATCAGCAAGCGAAATACCCTATTCTCGCTCATCAAACGTCGTCTAGGCTCGTGGAAGAGAGAAGAGATGTCTATACCGCTTGATATGACATACAAAGGCTCTAAGGAGCTTGTACGGTCTTTTATCGACACTTTGCGGTTGCTCTCCAAAAGGGACACAAAACGATTTAACAAAAATATTATTGCCGGGTACGACAAAATGATTTCGAGTTTAGAAATAATGTGCTATGTGCACGGGATCGAGGCTATAAGGGGTTCTACAATTAAGTCCACGAGCCTGGACGGAGAGTCTAAAGAAACTCTTCGCTTCAGCCAGCGCGGGCGATTGGCGTCTGTGACCTTTCACACTGACGATAAGAACGATTCCCACAATGTTTATGCCATAGATATACTAGAAGGGCAAGTTCTTGCCAGAAATGAGGGGTACGGAGTATGGATACCCCCAAGATAGGCGATAAATTATTCTTGTATGGGCACTTCCTACAATTTTTGCCAGAGTTTGAAGACTATGAGTACAATGCGCTCATGGGATATATGACAATCGGGGGTTTTGTCGCCCAGTTAGTCGAGACAGACAACCCTGTTGCGTCAGTTTCTGGCTTCGTAGTAGATTTTAGTGTGGACACCTGTTTAGCGGCGAAAACGCCATTTCCCTGCGAGGAGATGCTGGAGGTTACGCAAGAACTCTCCAAGCAATCTCCTCTTCCGGAAGGAACGAAAGTTTGGGCGCCTACCACGGGAATACCTCGAATGAGTTTCTAGTGACAAAGCAGCGGGAAATCTTTTTGCTGTGAGCGCACCGCTTACAAAATACACTCTCCATGTCGTTTGTAGTCCCGAATCCTTTGCATTCAGGGCAATAGATGATATATGATCCAATGAATATCCCAGGAGTCTTCTCTTTTGCATATTCTTCAGGCACACCAAGACTTTTACACACCTCCACAAATTCTTTTCCGTGCCCAGCTTCAGGTCCTGCTAGGACATGCGCTACCTCGTGTAAAAACACTCCATCGAACTGCTTTTTATTGCAAACCCTAATGAAGCGCTTGCTCAGTACAATAGCGTTTTCATCGTACCACGTTTGTCCAGTAATACCCACGCGTATATCTTTAGGAATAATTTTCCAGTCTTCCAGTTTGTATTTTTTCAAGAGTGAATACCCACGCTCTAAAACTAGTTTTGTCTTCTCTTCTTTAGTCACTAATTCAACCTCGTAATCTTAAACTTTTTATCAATGTTTCTAACGATACACTGTCGCAATTCGATAAACTCAACTTCCCGCGTACCGATAGCCATTCTGGAGCCGTAGGAATCCCGTTGTCTGAACGCGATGTCCGTGGAGATATTATCTCGCAACCCGTCGCTTAATATCCGTTTATTCGGAGTTTGGGTGATAATGTACAGAAACACATTCAACCCCGCGCCTTCGCGGATTATTTTCTTTAGGGCGTCGTTTGTCGCCTGGTCGGCTAGCTCAGCGAAAGACTGGAACTCATCGATTACTAAGATCAAAGGCTTGTCGGGACATTGCTCCTGCATGCCATTTTTTCTTCGCAAGTCGCTTAGTTTATCTACCCGCTGTTCAATCTCTCCGACAGTGCGCCTGATTAAAAGCCCCATCTGTCCAACATCTGCTGCGACATACGCTTTTTCCTCGTAGTCTACAAAATCGCTGGATTTGGTGCTAAAGATTGCTACATCTGCATATTCTACAAGACTAGGTAACAGTTTTCTAACCATAGTGCTTTTGCCAGACTGACTCATACCAGAGATTAGAGTGTGTTTCATCTGGTGGAGGTCTAGGGTGACCTCCGAACCAGTTTCAGTGTATCCTAGACTAACAGGATACTTGCTCTCAACAGAATCAGCGCCATACCCCTTCATTATTTCGTCGAAAAACTTCTTACTCATCGCTCGTCTCTATCTCCTTTGTCAAGGTCGCTATGCCTTTTGGCCAACCCGCTATAGTACGTTCGTGCCAGTTCTCAATGCCTGTTGCTTTTTGAATAGCTGCATCTAGACGGTCTGGAGCGGCAACAAGCTCGTTGTTTGCTAATTTCTCTAGTTTGATGTGTATGGTTTGTCCATCTTCCATAAAGAAATGGCAAAAGTCTATAATACCTCGGATAGCGTCGTCGATCTCTTCTTGGGTGTTCAGCGGTACACTTTCAAAATCTGTTGATAGAACGTAGATTCCTTCCATGTTATCCCCTCTTAGACTTTTCCCTTCTGCTAATACTTCCGCCCTTTCTTCCGGCCGCAGAGGCCAACTCTAGGTTTGTAGCAAAACCTTTCTTTACTTTTCTTAACCCTCCTTTTTGCCCGATTTCTCGGTAGAAGTTTGGGTTCTTTTTTAATATTGTATCTCGGGCTGCTTGCCCTCCAATGCGATTGCCTGGCACGTTAATTCTCCTTCTCTTGGGCAGTTTAATGTCTTGCCCAGGACACGTTGTTAATTGACTATTTGATTCTCCAGATGCCTACCGTGTATTGCTTACCTTTCGACAGGGTTCGCAGAGTATATTGCCTGTTTTCTGAGTGATACGTTCTAAAGTGCTGTAGTCCAGCAATGACAGACTTGTACTCTGTCTCGTCGCAAGATATTTCGATCATCTCTCCGACCTCTAAAGTATCTAGCTTTTCGTACAATTCTTTACGCTCTGTCCTTCTACTAACCTCTACGAGTGGTTTTTTCTTTGGTTCGCTAATTTTCATATATTCTCCTTATTTCTTGTCGTTTATAGTAGGAATGATTGTTGTGATTAATTCCTCGTCGCTTATTTTTCTCGCTGGCTTGTCCTCCTTTCGCCATTTAATCCAAAAATACAGAATAAGTGTTCCTAAAGTAATACAGAAAAACGCGTCCATCTAAAACCACTCCCAGCTAACATAATCGCCAGGAGATTCCTCTAAGGACTTCTCCAAAGCGCGTCTTAATTCTTTGTTGGTAAACGGCCCATAATCGCTTTGCCCGTTCTCTGGCAAGTTTTCTAGATATTTCTTGACGTTCTCTTTTTCCACTTGATACATATTCTGCTCATCGATGAACTCGATCCCCAAAGTATCTTCAGTCCGTGCGACAAATCTGTCGAATGCGTCCCAGTTCGAGAACGATTGGCTTCCGTATTCTCGATGAACGACTATTGTGTTTGCTCTATAACCCATTTAATTCTCCTTCTGTTTAGCGGCGAAAACGCCAGTTACTTTTCCCTGACTCCACTCCTGGATATCCACTTTGTAGGAAAGCTCGTTCTCCATCTCGCCGTCCTCGATGAAACGAACGCCTTTTCTCCGCACTTTGATATCTCTAAGCAGTGGCATTTTACAAGACAGCTTTCCTGTATTGTAGTCGTAAACAGCAATCATAGTTCCAGCCTTGAACACCATTTGGCTCCCTTTCAAGGCGTCCTCGATCTCGGCTAAATCCGTAACGCAGGCGCAAACCATCCCGTTGATAAACTCTCCAGAAAGATCCTTCAAATCAACAGCCGGCGAACGTTCTTCATCTGGAAAATAACCTAAGAACGGTTTATCTTTGAATTTTTTGCGGAACTCCATCGGGTTTATTCCTAATACCTTAAGAGTTGTGGAGATATGCGCGTAATTCACCGGTAAACCAACATTCCAGTTTGTTAAGTTAAGCGGACAGTCCAGAAGTACTGCCGTATACAGAGAACTCTCAGCTTCCAAAACTCTTTTCCAGTCTGAGTCACTGGATGTGGCATCTTTAATCTTACGGCGAACTTCATCGGCTCTGCCCTCCAGGATTAACTTGAGCTGTTCATCTGACAAAAATACCGGGGCAGGTTCCGCTATCTCCATATTCTCTCCCTTCCGTTTGCATAAAATAATGAGTTGTAATCTCCAGTCTTCATAAGAATGGCGGCTTGCTCTTTTGCTGTCTGGTTATCTGGGTAAACCTCTAAGACTTTGGAGACCATCAATAACTCTTTCTCAAAAGTCAACACCAACAAAATGTATTCATTGTT